>LSQX01207196.1_pt1 | contig 28600 bp, 25 predicted proteins | sample 654561 | NCBI WGS metagenome assembly LSQX01 (sample SAMN04489861, study PRJNA283612) | anaerobic digester metagenome | isolation source: 4 biogas reactors fed with cattle manure at either 37C or 55C with and... | place: Denmark: Kongens Lyngby | collected 2014
AGAAAACCCGGTTTCCGTCAAGCCTCTGGCGACGGCGGAACCGTGGTTGCACTTATACTTTCAGAAAGTATAAAAAACGGCCTCATAAGAGACCGTTTTCACTTAGTTTTGATTAGGATTCTTTGCTTGTTTAATTCTTTTATTCATTAATCCGCCCACTCGCCCGCAGGCTTCATTGGTCAGAGACTCCCAGCCATCCCTTTCGATCTGCTCCCATAATCCCAATTCTTTGGCTATTTCCATTTTCATCAAATCACGCTGGGTTGGTTTCTTATTCTTTTTCCTATTATTCTTCGCCTGGGATTTCATCGTAATAAATCTTCTCCTTCATATTTTCCTTACTTTACCCAGTGCAAAGCAAATTTATCATTTAAAAACTTTTAGCAAACTGGCAGAAACTTTTCAGATTCCCCCGCCAGGTTGGCTTATAAGAGGCACCCTTATCGATTAAAAGGTCATCCACTAAAAAGGTCTTCATACCTAATAGTCCTGCCGGCAGGTCTTCACCGGTATCATTACCTACCATCAGACAATCCTGAGGTTTAATATTGATCAATCTGGTTATCTCTTCATAATATTCGAGATGTGGCTTACAGTAATGCATGATTTCATAAGATGTTATCAGCTCAAAATCAAAACCCTGCAGTCCTGCCCAGGCCAGTCTTTGCTCCAATGCTGTTAGAGGAAATACCGCATTGGTTGCTATAACTACCTTTATATCTTTACTAAATATATCCTCCATCATTTCAGGAATACCCGGGAAAGGTCGACAATATTTTCTTAGTTTAGGAAAACCAGTTTCATAAAACTTATTAAAAAAGTTAAGCACCGGGGTTTCTTCCCAGCCAGTGGCGGCAAAAAAATCCTGCATAAAAGCTTTTTCATTACTGGTATTATGATCCCGGTCGGCAATCATCACATCAGTAGATTTATACACCTGTTCCACTAATCTGCGGCTGTCACGAATACCTTCTTCTTCTGCCATCCTCATCATCACTCGAAAATAATGCTGCAAAAAAATATTCATATCTATATCAAGTAGTGTGCCATCCAAATCAAACAAAATTGCCTTAAACATTTTTTTCTCCTTACTGGTTTGTGATTTACTGATAATCTTACCCTTAATTCAAAATAAAGGAAAGGTCAAACTTTAATTTCCTAAAAAGGAGGGATTTCTGGAAAATTATAGAAATAATATGGAGCATATTTTTTAGGAGGTTGATATCAGCATGTTTAAAACATTTTTAAACAAAGAAGATTGGCACTTTCTTGATTTAAGCACTTTACTGATTTATGATCCCCAGCAAGTACTGTTTTATTATTATAATTCCTATATTAAAATTCCTTTGCTGACTTATAATGAACTGAATAAAATTGCCAAAAATGAACGTGATTTGGAAGCACCGCTTTTTGTTTGGCTGGAGCTCATAGATGAACAGTTGAATGCAAAAGCTGATCTTTTTTCATTGTCCGAATCAGAATACCTAAATACCATCGGTCCTTATTATTATCCCTTGACCAATACCCGTTTTTATTTCACCAAATCTGCTGCACCAGCGGAAAGCATCAGTGGCAAAGACATTGCACTCTTGCTTGAATTAGATACCAGCATTCCTATCGGAAGTGATGTTTTAAGTTATTCCCGAAGCCGCAGGGATACAAAAAAGCTAAAAAACTCGGAGGAATTGATCAAAGATATCTCAATGTGTATTACCGCACTTACAGAAATAGAAAAACTGGAAAAACATGTAGAGTATCTCAACCTTTGTTTGGAACAACGGTATCAAATTGTTGAAATGGAAGACTTCTATCCGGTTGAACCTGATAATCAGCCAGAAAAACCTGAAAAAGACCTCCTGGAAACTCCCGGTAAAGAGAACAACTTAGTTAAATTCATAAAACCCGGTTCCTGGCGCAAAAAATATTATGAGGCTTATAGTCATTTCAGCCATGACACAAAAGTTTATTTGATCAGATACCGTGAATTTGAAAAATCACTGGAACGTTTTAAGAAGGTACTGGCAGACTGGCACAATCATAAATGGGCGCTCACTGATAAATGTTTTGAAGATATTGCCATTGCTGAAGCTAAAATAAAATCAGCCAAGGCCAGCCTGATCGTCTACAAAAATATTTTGAGCAAATCTTATATACACCCGGATTATCAAATGTTTGATCCATTGATCCTGTTTAAATACTATCTGGAAACAGGTCGGGCCAACGAAATTCAGGAGTGCATGAATCTTTATGAGGAAGAAAAACATTGGGCAGAAATAAAAGAAAGCCAGGCGCGCATTGAAAATACTATCTATTATCTGCGTAATGAAGGTGTTGACACCAGTGAATTGACTGAGCAGGTCAGTAAAATGTATCAGAAACGCAAAAAGGTGAAAGGTTAATAATCATATCCGGAATGATTTATGGGGGTTTTAAGAAAAAAGCGATATAATAATACTCCGCTGATAAAACCGCCCACATGAGCCCAAAAGGCTATTTGTCCGGTGGAGTCAGCAATAAATAAATCTACTGTTCCGCCCCAGAATTGTGATATCCCCCAGAATCCCAGATAGATCCAGGCCGGTAAACTAAAGAGGAAAAAAGGCGGAACATAAGTCAATATTTTGGCGTGTCTAAACATGATAAAGTAAGCACCCATAATCCCGGCTACTGCTCCGGAAGCCCCTACTACCGGTACATTGGAGTCAGGGTAGATCAAAAAATGTGCCAATCCGGCTATAACTCCACAAGTCAGATAAAAAAGTACAAATTTAAATTTGCCCATACGGTCTTCCACGTTATCGCCAAACAGCCACAATATCCACATATTACTGATCACATGCATCCAGCTGCCGTGCAAAAAAAAGGAAGATAAAAACGGCAGATAGCCATTTGGAGCTGCTCCGTTAACCGTATAATAACCAGGGACTAATCCAAATAAGTAGTACAATTGCTGAACTCCCTGTTCATTAAGCATTGATGTAAAATAAAATATCAGCACATTCACCGCAATAATGGTGACTGTAACTGCAGGAAAGGTTTCTCCCGGGGTGCTGTCCCGCAGTGGAATCATAGAATTTCTCCTTAAACAAATATTTACTCACTGTCTGATAATTTCTATTATTATTCATTCATGTTTCTTTGTAGCTACGCTACATTATTTAATCAGGTAAGAAGTAGCCAGGTAGAGAAATAGTAATGTAAACAATCCTTTAAAGGCCAGTGGTTTTATCAAACCTGAAACATATACTCCCAATTGGGCTCCAATAATCGTGCCGATCCCTAAAGAAATGCCAACCGGCAGAACCACGAATCCTTGCAATAACTTTATCAAACCACCGATGCCGCTGATGGGCATCATAGCAAACAATGAAGTCCCTACTGCCTGAATGGGGGTAAGGGAAAAAAACATCAGCAGACCCGGCACCATGATAAAACCGCCGCCAATACCCAGGATACCGGAAAAAAGACCGGTAATCATTCCCAATAACAAGGGTTTTATGATATGTTGTTGTTTCTTTGTTTCTTTTTGCTTCTCCTCCGGTGCACCTTTTAAATCCTTATAAAAATCAAACCCCATACGAAGCGCAAAAAATAAAAACAAAAAACCTAAAAGAGACTCCAAGAGTCCAATATTGGTGCTCAAAAAATTTTTAAACAGCCATGACCCTGGTAATAGACCAATAATACCGCCAATACCTACTAATATACCGCTTTTTACATTTACATTGCCTTTTCTAAAATGACCAAAAGAACCGGAAGCAGCGGTAAAGAATACGGCGAAAAGAGTAGTTCCCACCACTGTTGCTGAGTCCAGACCCAGTAATAATTTTGCCAGCGGCAGCATAATTATGCCGCCGCCGATCCCTAAAATAGCTCCCAGTATTCCTGCAAACATTCCTATTATTAGGCTAAGTAAAATCGTCACAATTTATCCTCACTAAAATATACTTAACTAACTGAGCTTATTCCAGCGGATCAAACATATCCTTGGATACCCCGCATACCGGGCATTCATCAGGCGGCTCAGGTCCTTCATGGATATAACCGCAAACCTTGCACTGCCACTTGTTATACCGTTTCTTGCCCTCCTGATCACGCCCCAGTTTCTCTAATGTACTGCTGGAATCGACTTTTTTGGCAATGATGATCTCGCCCACCAGAACTCCGTCTTTAATATAGCTCTTTTTATAATATTCCTGTACCGGATCTATTGTTTCGGTAATCCGATACTGATTGGGGTCAACATTCACATCACCCAGTGAGAAAATTTCCTGATCAAAAGCCACCAGCATCGTAGAAAGTGCTGGTGGTGTATATTCGATCCAGTCCCCGGCAGCAGCAGCTCCAGCAACCCGGCCCATTTCAGTAGAAACCGGCCACAGGCCGATCATTCTTTCTCCAAATTGGGCACTGTCTCCAGCAGCAAAAATATCCGAAATACTGGTCCGCATCTGGCTGTCTACCACAATACCCTGCTTAGTTTCCAGTCCTGCCTGGGCAGCTATTTCTACATTAGGCTTTACACCGGTAGAAAGCAGAATAAGATCTCCCTCTACAACTTTACCGCTCTTCAGTTTGACACCTACAGCTCCCCCTTCACCCAGAATTTCGTCAGTGGCCTCACCCAGTAACAATTCCACTCCTTTGGAGCGGATAATATCCTGCAGGCGAAGGGATGAAGTTTCGTCCAACTGTCTGGGCATTAAGCGATCGTTAAACTCTACAACAGATACCTTAAGACCAGAGCTGACCATTTCCCATACGGCCTCTAACCCCAGGACCCCGCCGCCAATGACGATTGCTTTTTTAGCAGTTTTTATAGCTGCTTTTAACTTCATGGCATCTTCCAGGTTTCTTAACGCATAAACTCCAGCCTTTTCGGTTCCGGGTATCGGCGGTATATTACTGCGGGCTCCGGTGGCAACGATCAGTTTATCGTATGTAAACGATTCATCACCAGCTTTTAAAACTTTTTCTTTGGCATCGATGGCCGTTATAGTACACCCGGTTTTCACAACGATTTTGTGCTCCTCATACCATTTTTCAGGATGTACATAAAGTCTTTCATCGCTTAATTCTTCACTAAGGTAATCAGACAGGGCCGGCCTGAAATAAGGAAGGTATGGTTCCTCGGTGAGCATTAAAATCTCTCCGGTTTTATTGCGCTTGCGGATCGCTTCTGCCGCAGACAATGCAGCGATCCCGCTGCCGATGATCACAAATTTTTCCCCGGTGTCATTGCTGAATTCATCCTCTGCCATTACCTGTACGAAATTTTCTTTGCCAACACCACAGGCAGGACATACTTCAGGGGGTTCTGCGCCTATGTGTTCATAACCGCAAATCAGGCATTTCCATTTGATCTGTGATCTATCCAGTTTTTTATCAAGGACTGCTCTCGCAAAATCGTTTCCTAAGGTGAAAGCTTCATCCAGACTTTTTTGTGAAGGTTTGAATCGAACTCTCAAACCAGGCAGGACTTTCATGCGCAATGCCTGCAGACGATTTTCAATAGCTGGGACTGCCTCGCCGCTCCAACCATAAGCACCGAACGCTGCCGCTACCTTTCCGGCATGGATGATTGGAGAAAGAGAGGTTATCAATTGCCAGACCTGTGGCAGCGCATCCCCATTAAGGGTCGGGGAGCCTACCAGTAACCCGTCAGCATATAATACTTCATTAATTACTTCCTCTACCGGGGTATAAACCATGTCATACCGTTTCACTTCAAAATCGCCCATGGAATTGATACCTTCGGCAATACTTTCCGCCAGTTGCGCAGTATAACCATATGCACTGACATAAGCCAATACGATCAGCGGCTTATCCCCAGCAGATGCGGGTGGTGCTGCCCACTCCTGATATAAATTCATATAATACTCCAGGTTTTCCCTCAGTACCGGGCCATGTCCGGGGCAGATAATATCAATAGACAAATCTTTGATCTTATCCAGGGCTTCCAATACATATGGTTTAAAAGGTCCCATGATACCATCAAAATAATATTTATAAGCATCATAGAAATCTCCGCCGATCAAATCATTGAATACCCGTTCATCTGCATAATGACTGCCAAAGGAATCACAGGTAAACAAAACCCGGTCTTCAACTGCATAGGTGTACATGGAATCCGGCCAGTGCAGGAAAGGCGCACTGATAAAGCGCAGGGTCTTCCCTCCCAGGTCAAGTTCCTCCCCATGTTCTACCGCCCGGGACTTAAAATTGCGATTGGCGATTTCTTTGAGAAAATCAATGGCGGTTGAACTAGCCAAAACGGTCAGCCCGGGGATCTTTTCAAGAAGCATTTCCACTGATCCGGCATGATCAGGTTCCGTATGGTTCATGATCAGATAATCGATTTCACTTAAATTCACAACTTCCTGAATCTTTTTGATGTATTCATCAAAAAACTTTTCTTTAACAGTTTCGATCAGGACAGTCTTATCACTGCCCTTTACAAGATAAGCATTATAACTGGTACCATATTCCGTTACCATTACAATGTCAAATATTCTTAGGTCAGAATTTTGTACGCCTACATAATAAATATCATCTTTAATCAATACTGGCATAATATCCCTCCTCAAATATATATTGATAATATAATACCCTAAAACTGCCTATTAAAGTAATTATGATTTTTTCTTTTTAATGACGTAAAAAAGCCACCTGAAACATTTGCAGGTGGCTCTTAAAACAATTATTTATCGGCCTTTAAACTGCGGGCGGCGCTTTTCAATAAAAGCCGTTGCCCCTTCTTTAAAATCATCTGAAGACCATGCTAAAACCTGATCCAGGCTCTCCAATTCAGCCTGTTGATAAAAATCATTCTTTAACGCAGCGCGCGCCAGTTTCTTATCCATCCAAACCGTGTAAAGGGGTGAGCGCAAAAGTTTTTCCGCCCATTTTTCTGCTGCCGGCATAACTTCTTCAGCAGAGACCACTTTGTTTACCAAACCTAATGCAAGGGCCTCCTGGCTGTCTAATACCTTTCCGAACCATAGTATCTCCAGAGCTTTATGGTAGCCTGCTTTTTGCACTAAAAAGTAGGAACTGCCGCTGTCAGGGGTAAAAGCCAGATTGATAAAATTAAAGCCAAATTTAGCCGTATCGGCCGCAACAATCAAATCACAGGCCATCATGGTAGCAGTAGAAGCGCCGGCAACCGGTCCATTTACCGCAGCGATAACCGGTTTTTCCAGTTCATAAACTGCTTTCACGATAGCAGTAGAAGCATCAAATGTAGCCTTGGAGTTTATGGGACTGGTCATGCCGGCAAGTGTCGATACATCTCCCCCTGCAGAAAAACCTGCTCCGGCTCCGGTAATGATCAAAACTTTAATATCTGGGTTTTCACTGACTATCTTGCAGATTGCCGGCACCTCTTCGGTAAGCTTGCGGTTAATGGAATTGAGCTGCTTGGGCCGGTTCAATGTTAAAACAGCGATTCCGTTTTCCTTAACATCAAATATACATGTCTCCCACATAAAAACACGCCCTTTCCCCAAAACATATTTACCTAATATTATCATTTTAACATTGGATTATCAAAAATAAAAACATTGTGATTCTTCCTTACATACGTGGGCTTAAAATAAGCGAAGGCATTTGAACCTCCGTTTAACTACCATCTTTTGCGCTTCATTTTAATAGTTGTTATATCTTAAAACTTTTCAGGTATTCAGGCTTGATAACTTTTACTGCGGGAAACAATCCTGCCATTTTTTCAAAGAAGCCAGCTGTCTCAATCTCATTTGAAACTGGGGGAAAGGAATCATCAAAATGATGAAGAAAAATTGCCTGAGGATTTATCCTTCTTACAAAATGCAGGGCAAAATCATCCAGGTCTGAACGGCCTTGAAATGGAATGGTCAGAAGATCAATACCGATCGGGTATTTTTCATCCAAGCACATCCCCAGGCTGCCCAGGTGCAGGATTTGCTGGCCTTCTGCCTTAATATTATAGATCAACACCTGTCCTTTTGGGTATTTCCTGAATCCATTCACGACTTTACCCAAGTTCTTTTTCCATTTGAGGACTCGCCTGTTAAATAAAGTCTGGATGATCAGAAGGCGATCAAAAACAATGTGGTCGCCTTTTAAAACATTTATTTCGAACTCATTCAGCTTGATCGTGTCACCAGGTTTGATACAGATGATGCGCTCTGTGTCAACTCCCCTTTTTTGAAGTGTATCAGCAGCTATTTCATCACAGTAGGCTTTTCCTCTGCCAGTTTTCAAGAGTTCGGGCACATGCATCAAATGATCAAAATGCCCGTGGGTAATAAAGATATGCTGGATATCAGCTATTTCATCAAGAGATAAGAATCGGTTGGCATCATTAAAAGATATGAATGGGTCAAAAAGAATTGTTTCATCAGCAGCAGTAACCGAAATAGCAGCGGTGCCGTACCATTTTAAATTCATAGGCCACCTCCCGGCTTTTCAATAGTGATTATCATAATTTTCAGACAATACTTACATTATTATATACTTTTACCTGACTCTTTCTATGCGGAAATTTCTGAACTGGCAGATCTAAATTATAAGATTGTTGAAGAAATGCTGAAATGAGATTGACAAATCCCTTTTGAGATTAAATATAATACGTTTATATGGTCAAAACTATAGTTAACACATATTTTGGAGGTTTTTTAAATGAATGCTGTAATACTTTATGCCCATCCGAATCCATTAAGCTTTAATGGATCTATAGCCAAAGTAGTGCATGAAGAACTGGAAAAGAAAGGGGCATCCGTTTTAATGAAGGATCTTTATGCCATGAAATTTGATCCCCTTTTAAGTGCCCAGGATTTTGCCGGATTCCACAACGGCAATTTACCTGCAGATATCGCACAAGAGCAAAAAGATATAAAGGCTGCTGATATTATCGTTTTTGTGGCTCCGATCTGGTGGAGTTCTGTACCAGCAATACTTAGAGGTTATATGGATCGTATATTCAGCCTGGGCTTTGCCTATGAATATACCAAGACTGGCCCCCGGGGCTTACTGACTGATAAAAAAGGTTTATTCATTACTACCTCAGGCGCTGATGCTAAATCTGCGGAAACTTCAGGTATGCAAAACGTTATTACCCATTCTCTGGTAAATGGCTTTTTGGGCTTTTGCGGTTTTGCGGAATATAAAGGGAAGAATCTTTGCGCTGTTACCACTGTAACAGACGAGGAACGTAAAGATATGCTCACCGAAATCAGGCAGCTGATCTCCCAGTTTGCATAATTGCAAAACATTATTATAAAAGGCAAATCCCCGTTAACCGGGGATTTTTATTTACATATTTAATTTAATAAAAAATGATACTCCATTTTTTTCATTTTCAGCCCATAATTCCCCTCCATGTTTGTTCACTACCCGGCTGACAATTGTAAGGCCAAGCCCAAATTCTCCCTGATTTCCTTTTTGGAAACGTTCAAAAATGTTTTCAAGAATATCTTCTTCGATCACAGGTCCGTCATTATAAATACGCAAAATCACCTTATCTGGCTGCCGGACATCCTTTCTTAAGTATATTTCTATTTTGCTTTTGGCATAACGAATCTGATTATCCAATAAATTTTCCAATACAACTACCCATTGTTCTTCAACTCCTCTGATCATAACCGGAGTAAGCTGAAGCACCCAATCGATTTCGGATCTTTGCCAGCTCAGTCTATCCACAACTTTTTCAATGATTTCATTGAAGTGAATCAGTTTATGATCAGATTGCCGACTTTCCATATAATCCAGTTTGCTCATATAAAGCAAATTACGGATAATTTTTTCCAGCCTTAATGATTCATCCTCTATTACCTGGGCGCTGTTATGCAGGTCCCCTTTAGGGTAAATACCATCTTTTAATGCCTGAATATAACTTCTGATCACCATGACCGGTGTTTTAAGCTCATGGGAAATGTATTGAAAAAATGATTGCTGGGCTTCATCCTGTGCGGCTAATTGTATTCTCAGCTGTTCTATGGAATCACCCAACTGCCCGATTTCATCGCTTCGCGCCAGACTAACTGGTTCATGCCAGTCACGATCAGCCAGTTTTTTCACCTTTTCACCCAATGCCACAAGAGGGTGTGTGAGATAGCGGGCCAGCCACAAAGCAGGGATCCAGCTTAAGAGCAGTACCATCAGTAAAATGACAGCCAGTCTATTAAAAAGCGTCTGTACCAAATCTTCACGATAAGAATCCCACATATATGAGACCAAAAATGCTCCTTCACCCTCGGAAGCAACTGCAGTGATCACATAAAATATTTTTTCTCCTCCTGCCTGGTCACTGTATCTTTTTGTGGAATCTGTTTGTTGTTCAGCCTGCTCCTGAACCTGAGAAAGAAAATCCACCGGCAAAGAACCAGAATTGATAATACCCTGGGAAGATATCAATAAATGATTGACAACACGATTATTCCGCATCATCATCTGCCCCTGGCCTCTTCTCTGCATACCAGTATTGCCTCTTAAAAATTCATTATTTGTTGATGTTCCGACAATTGAACTTTGTGAGCTTTCAATGGAAGCATAGATCTCTTTCGTAAAAAAATCTCTGAGAGTCAAGGGGAATATAAGCAGCAAAAGCAGCGAAACAGCTACCGTAATTGCGGCAAATACCAGCCAAATTTGGACTGACAGCGGTTTATTCTTCATACTTTCACCATCCGGTATCCGTACCCGTAAATCGTTTCTATACGAAGTTCCGGCATCTTTTTCCGCAGCCTGCGTATCAGGTCATCCACCACCCGATCAGTGCCATAGTAATCGTCTCCCCAAATATGATTGATCAATTGTTCACGGGATAAAGCCTGCCCCCTGTTTTGGGCAAAATATACCAGCAGGTCAAATTCCCGGGAAGTTAAGTCTATGATTTGTTCATTCTCTTTGACTATTCTGGCTGGGATATTGATTGAATAAGGGGGCAAAATCTGCAGGGGGGCATCGGCATTATAAAACCTTTCCAGCAGTTTGCGGCTGCGGATAACAAGTTCCCGGGGCAGGAACGGTTTTGCCAGATAATCATCCCCGCCTAATTCCAACCCAACTATCCGGTCTATGTCAGCATCACGGGCGGAAATAAAAATGACAGGAATACCAGGTGAATGTACCTTGATTTCTTTTAAAAGTCTATAGCCGTCAATATCAGGCAGCATGATATCTAAAATCCACAAATCAGTTGGTTTTGCAATCGCATTAATAGCGTCCTGACCATTTAAAAGGGATAGGACCTCCCACCCTTCCTGCTTTAGATAGGAAGCTAATACCAAATTCAGGTTAATATCATCCTCGACCAATGTGATACGATATTGCATAAATACGCCTCCTGATGACTAATTATAACAAAAAGGACATGGCATATCACCCATGTCCTTCGAATCTCTGTGTTATGGGGAGGCATTCTGATCATGCTTCATTTACTCTATGGTTATATCGATTGCTGAAAATTTTGTCCCCGCATGCCCATTCCCATTCCTCGGCCTTGCCTTCCCTGCCCTTTTTGGGGCATCAACTGCTGCATCTGCTCCTGACATTCTTCCCGGGTAATCTCTCCGCTCTGGACCTTAGCCCGCAGTGCATCGACCTGGGCTTTTACTTCAGCAGACAACTCAGTACCCAAACCTCTTCCCATGGGGCCCCGCTGGAATTGCCAGTCCTCCGGCAATATTTTTTCCATTTCTACCCTACATTCAGCTGGCGTTATTTCTCCATTTCGGACTTTTTCCCGGATTGCTTCAGCCTGTTCCTTTACTTCTTCAGGTAATGCCTGTATTTGCGGACAAAAGGCATTGTTATTGTTATCTTCTGCAAAAAAAGATCCCCTCTGACCAAATCCAAGTCTGTTAAAAGTATTGCTGTCAGCAGCTATAGCCATTGATGATATCAGCAATACCAGGAAAAGACTAAGCGGTAAAATCATTTTTTTCTTCATCAAGAAAACTCCTTTCCATTACTTTTTAATTCGTACCTCCTAAAATACAGTATGAACAAGAGTTATGGAAAAATTGTCATGAAATTATGGGAAATTGTAAGAAACTCAATTATTTATTGTATATTTATAATAACGCTTAAATTCATTGGCAAAGGCTTCTATAATTATTATTTCTTGAAGAGGATGGTGTCATAATGATTTATAAGAATTTTTCTTTAAAACAAAACAAAATCCTGCAGTTGCTATTCGTGGTATTTATATTACTTTTTTCTGTCCAGATCCTTTCCGGATGCGGCAGCAGCAACAAGGCTGCAGACAGTGCTAAATATGAAAGTCAAAGTACAACGACAGCCGAGAGTGAAGTTGCCTATGATCAGGATGCAGGCATGGGGAATGCAGCGATAAATTCCGGTAACATCGAACGCAAGATTATTCAGAATGTCAATATGGCCATTAATGTAGGCGATGTGGAAGCAGTCATGGATAAAATCATTTCACTGACCAGTCAAAACAACGGTTACATAGTCAACAGCAGTATGTATAAGCAGGAAGACACCTACAGAGCATCTCTTACCATTAAAATTCCCCAGGAAAAGTTAAACAACACCGTAAACACAATAAGTGATTTTGGTGAAATAACCCGTAATGAAACCTATACCGAAGATGTGACGGAAGAATACTATGATGCCCAGGCCCGTTTGAAAGTACTGGAAGCAAAAGAAGTCAGGCTCATCTCATTACTGGATAAAGCAGCTAATATACCTGACATAGTAACCATTGAAAAAGAACTGGGTAATGTCCGGGGTGAAATTGAAGTAATTAAAGGGCGTCTGCAGTATTTAACCAATTCAACCTCTTACAGCACGATAGATATTTCCTTGAGGCAAGCTATGCCCGGCCAGTTAAAAGCCCCCCAGGGTACAGCTGGTAAAGCCTGGCAGGGACTGATAAACAGTTTAAACGGTTTGATCGATTTTGGCAGTGATCTGGTGGTTTTCCTGGTAACTGTTCTTCCATGGCTGATCGTTTTAGCATTGGTTTATTATTTGGTTCGTTATATAAGAAATAGACGTAAGAATCGCAGTGACTCTTAAGGTTTGTAAATCATGAATATCCTGGAGCAGGTCGCCTGATCCCGAATGTAATAGCGGCGCAGATTCGTACTGAAGTGCACCTCAGGTGTTGGACAATATGCTAACATCTGGGGTGCAGCACATAATGAGCCTGTCCCTCCGGCTATTTAGCCTATTCCAGTATATAAAAATTAATTAGAAGCAATGCACATAGATGCTCGTCATCCAGAGAGATGTCTGTGAGTTCTTGTATTCTTTTCAGGCGATAAAGTAAGGTGTTACGGTGAATATGCATGTTTTCAACGGTTTTGGCAGGATTGCACATTGACATAATATATACCTCGAGGGTTTTTAGATATTCAGTATTATTTGTCTTATCATGAATTTCCAGCATTTTTATAGCTGGGTGTATGTAACTTACAGCCTTATCGTTATTCTTTAAATGCGAAATCATATTTTCCAGCATCAAATCCTTATATAAATAAATCCGGGAGTTATGGCGGCAGGATTTACCCAAGAAAAGTGCCTGCTCAGCCTGATATTTGTAGATGTCGATATTTAAAAGGTTTTCGAAGGAATCACTTAATCCCAAGGATAGATTATACATATCCAAGCTTTCAGTTAAACTATTGAAACGGCTGTTTAAAATTTCCGAAAAATCGATTTGTGTATTGATGTCCGTAAATAGAATATAAAGATTTCCTTTAATAATTGTGTCGTAAATATTCTTTTCTTTTACTAGATATCTTCTTACATAGTGAATAGTCGTGCTGACTTGATCATCTCCGCCCACAACCGCTACACAAAAGTGAGGTTTAAGTTTATTGTCTATTCTTTTTTCCCAGTTTGAGAGAATATCATGACTTTTAATCATTCCCTGAAACAAATCGATTACAAATGCTGTTGTTATGGTTGGATAATTAGGGTATTCAGGGTGATCATACTTCTGAAGTTCAAGGCTGACCACCTGAGAAAACATCTGCGTAATCTGGACATGAAAGTGGCAGTATTCATCCTCTTCGAAGAATACTGCCACATATCCCTTAACAACACCACTGATCTTCACAGTGCAGACTAAACGCGGCCGGTTTTTCACCATTCCCCAGTTAGTCCAGGAGGGAATATCACTCTTTTCAGAATACTCCATTAATCCCTCTTCACGAAGCTTCCAGATTGTTTGAGGTGCCAGCCTGCCGTTCTCTAATAATTCATCCCAAATCGGATCACCAAGGGGTTTGGGAGGAAATTGTTCAAGTTTATTAAGTTCGTTATTTACAATCAGGACAGGTCTTTGCAAAATTTCATAAGCGGTCAGACATATTCTTGCAAGTCCTCCCAGGCAGAGGGATTCAAATAGCTTTTGATATGCTTCATATAAACTTTTTTCCGCCAACCATATCACCTCTAAACCAATTATATCATTTGTTCATTTGCACAATATCCATAAAAATTTTGTTGTGATTGCACATACTAATAAATAGCATAAAACAATATAATTATCTATGCGAATGATTTCACAAACTTAATCCAATGGAATTCCATTCCTATTAAAGAAGATAGTTTTTATTATTAAGAGTTTTTGAAAGGGGTGTTTCATAATGGTAGAACTGAATGGAAAAGTAGTTATTATTACCGGAGGTGCAATGGGCATGGGTGCTGCAACTGCAGAGCTGATGGCTCAGGCCGGAGGGAAAATTGTAATTGCAGACTTCAATGAAGAACTGGGCAGGCAGCAAACCCAAAAGATAATCGATGCCGGTGGTACTGCAGCATTTATAAATACAGATGTTTCAAATCCCAAGAATGTTGAAGCAATGGTACAGTTTGCAGTGGACACCTACGGCCGTTTGGATGGTGCAGTTAACAATGCTGCTCGTACTCCCGATAGTAAACCATTAGCCGATATGGATGATGAAGAGTTCGATGCCTTGATTGGTGTAGACCTGAAAGGTGTAGCACTGTGTATGAAATATGAACTGCGTCAGATGATGAAGCAAAATACTGGCGGCTCAATTGTAAATATTTCCTCAGTCAGTGGTATACGTCCCCAACCTGCAAACCCTATCTACGTAGCAGCCAAATTCGGTGTCAATGGTTTGACTAAGCAGGCTGCCATGGACTATTCCTGCAATGGGATCAGGATAAATGCAGTAGCTCCTGGAGCCATTGATACACCTATGCTGCGGGGAGCACTTCAGCAATTTGGTTTTGATCCTGAGGCTTATGCCAAGCAATTGAGTATGCTGGGAAGATTTGCGCAAGCTGACGAAGTTGCCCAGGCAAATTTATGGCTCATTTCAGATTTAGCTTCCTACATAACCGGAGCGATTATTACGGTAGATGGCGGATATACCGCAATGTAATGAAGGCTAAAAAACAAGTAAGGCAAGTTTTTAACAAGTCAGAAGACCTTTGAACCAGGAAGGGTCTTCTCTTTTTTGTACGGACATCTTTCCTGTCATCGGAAAAACTGTGCTTTTTAGTTTGCGTAGTTTCATTAAGGAGACTTTGACTTCCTTTATTCCTACACTGCTTATCGCTTTACCGGGTTCCTGCTCCTGCTTAGGTTATCCTCTCTGCAAATTTATTCCTATTTTTAAGATTTGCACCTAACCCCTTATTTTACCCATTACCATAGCTATCTAATTTCTAAAACCTTGTTTTTAATTTGCATAATTGCATAACGATCAAATATGCATAACTGCAAAAACCCTTATTTAACGCCTTTTCCAGGGAATAAAAAACCTGGCATAAACTTTGCTTTATTTAATGTCAGCGAACCATGTATTGATGACTGGCAGAAACAGCTTAAAATCTTTATTCCGTCCAGTTCTAACGATTCGCTGCAGAGGTTTAATAACAGAGAGGAGGGATAAGATGGAACGTATCCTACCGTTTACGACCGAACACGAAATGTTTCGCAGAAGTTTCCGCAGTTTTCTGGAAAAAGAAATCGTTCCCCACTATGAGGAGTGGGAAAAAAACGGGATCGTAGATCGGGAAGCTTACCTGAAGATGGGAGAAAACGGTTTTCTTTGCCCCTGGGTGGAAGAGGAGTATGGGGGTACAGGCGCAGATTTCTTATATTCAGTCATCATTGGTGAAGAAATTGCCCGTTGCAATATCACCAGCTTTTTCGTATATCTTCACAGCGATCTGGTTGCCCCTTACATTGCTACTTACGGAAGTAAAGAGCAAAAAATGCGCTGGCTGCCTGGATGTGTCAGCGGGGAGAAAATACTGGCTGTTGCCATGACCGAACCCGGAGCAGGCTCAGACCTGGCTGCCATGCGTACCAGAGCAGTGAAAGATGGGGACCACTATATTTTAAATGGTGCCAAGACTTTTATTTCCAATGGCATCCTGGCTGATCTGGTGGTGGTGGCTGCCAAAACTGATCCTCAAGCAGGTGCACGTGGTGTAAGCCTGTTCGTTGTGGAAAGAGGAACACCAGGCTTTGAGCGGGGAAAACAGATCCCCAAAATCGGCATGCATGCTCAGGATACAGCTGAGCTATTCTTTGAAGACTGTCGGGTTCCGGTTGACAATTTATTGGGAGAGGAAGGGCACGGATTTTACTATCTGATGCAGAAGCTGCAACAGGAAAGACTGGTGGCAGCCTATGTTAATCAAGCTGTTGCTGAGCACTGTCTGGAAATAACTTTGCAATACGTACAGGAGCGCCAGATGTTTGGCAAACCCTTGAGCAAATTTCAAAATACCCAGTTCTGTCTGGCGGAATTGGCTACTGAGATCCAAATCGGCCGCAGTTTTGTAGACGCTCTTATTCTTCAGCATATGAAACAAAATGATGTAGTCAAGGAAGTGAGTATGGCAAAATACTGGATCTGTGAAATGGTAAACCGGGTCGCTACCCGCTGCCTGCAGCTTTTCGGAGGCTACGGTTATTGTTCAGAATACCCGATCTCACGTATTTTTACAGATTCCAGAGTCCAGACCATTTATGCCGGTACTTCTGAGGTAATGAAACTGATCATCAGCAAAGGGCTGGGTTTATGATCAGTTCAAAAATATTGCTTTCACCCTGTGAATAAGAAAGGAGGACATCGATAATGAGAAAAGTAGCAGTATTAGGCATGGGTCACAGCCAATTTTGTTTCAATGCGCCTAAAACTCAAGTAGAACTCCTGTCAGAGGTATCTTTGGATGCCATAACCAGTTCTAATCTGACTGTTAAAGACGTTCAGGCTGCCTTCATTGGCAATGCTCTGGGCACCATTGCTGAAGGCCAGGCAACAGTTCAGCAATTCGCAGTCAATGATATGGGATGCCATAATATACCGGCTTTGCGTTTTGAGGGAGCATGTGCTTCCGGCACCATTGCCGTTCGTGATGCTTATATGTGGGTGGCTTCGGGGTTTTATGATGTGGTTCTGGTGGCTGGAGTAGAAAAAGCAACGGCTTTAGGTACTCCCTTGGCTACCCGATGCTTCTCAATGGCCGGGGATGCCAAATATGAGTTTCCTGCAGGATATACCTTCCCATCGGCATTTGCTCTCCTGGCTCATCTGTATGCCAGTCATTACAACATGCCGTTAGCCAAACTTAAAGAACAGATGGCAGCAGTTTCAGTGCAGTCCCATCATTACGCCAGCAAAAACCCGCTGGCCCAACTGCCTTTTGAAATCACTGCGGAAGATGTTTTAAAAAGCTTCATGGTCAGCACTCCCATTCAGCTCCATGATTGCTGTCCCTTTACCGATGGTGCGGCAGCAGTCATATTAGCTTCTGAGGAAGTGGCCAAGAAAATTTATGAAAAGCCCTGTTATATTACCGGAGTCGGCCTGGCTACTTCCGGGCAGTTAAGTACCCAGTACAAATATCTGCCCCGGCTCAGGGCAAGAGAAATTTCAGTTGATCAAGCCTACAAAATGGCAGGCATCACACCCCAGGATGTGGATGTCTGTGAACTACATGACTGTTTCAGCATCGCCTCACTGATTGCAGCTGAAAGCCTGGGATTCTTCGATTTCGGTACCGCTGGTGAAGCCTGGCAGAAAGGCGAAACAAAAATTGGAGGCAAGATTCCCATCAACATATCCGGCGGACTGAAAGCAAAAGGCCATCCCATCGGGGCAACAGGAATATCTCAATTGTATCACATATGCAAGCAATTACGGGGTGAGATGGTTGATCTGGGAGTCCAGGTGGAAGGAGCCAAAACTGGCCTGGTAGACACTCTGGGCGGAGATGGATGCCTCTGTCACCTGGTGGTGCAGAGATAAGAAAGGGGGATTAACTGTGGAATACAAACTTCCGTTTAAAGAATATAACAAAGCGCTTAGGAAATCCAGATTGCTGGGTTTAAAGTGTAATACATGCGGAACCATCACCTGCCCGCCTAAAATGAGCTGCCAGGAATGCAGCGGATTGGATCTGGAAATTACCGAACTGAGCGGCCAAGGCTCCATCGTCACTTTTACCACCAGTTTTGGCGCCCCTCAGGGCCGTGAAAATGAGCTTCCCTATACGGTACTGCTGGTAAAACTTGATGAGGGGCCGTGGATCATGGGTAATCTGATCGATATGGAAACAAATAAAATTAACTTTGACATTATCGGCCGCAGAGTCAAAATGAGCAGCCGTGTTTATCCGGGGGACATCTATTCAGGCGGTTCTGCCAGCAGGCCGGTATTCAGCTTCATAGATTAGAATAAAAAAAGGAGGAGTTATTATGACCCTGCCTTTAGAGGGTATACGGATCCTGGATCTGACCATGTATCTGCCAGGGCCCTTTGGTACACAGATGCTGGCCGATTTTGGTGCAGAGGTCATCAAGGTGGAAGAACTGGGCGGCGAATGGGGACGCAAGGTTTATCCGGTAGTAGGTGAAAAAAGCGCCCTTTTCTATGCGGTGAACCGGGGCAAGAAAAGTATTGCGATCAACCTGAAATCCGATCAAGGGAAAGAATTATTCAAACAACTGTGCATGACAGCAGATGTAGTGGTGGAGCAATTCCGCCCCGGTGTAATGGACCGGCTGGGATTGGGTTACCAGGAGCTGAAAAAAGAGAACAGTCGTCTGATTTATTGCTCCATAAGCGGCTATGGCCACAGCGGGCCTTTGCAGTATGCAGCAGGACACGACCTTAATTATTTAAGCATAGCAGGCATCACTGGCTTGACTGGCAGCAGTGAGCATCCGGAATTGTCCGGAGTACAGATCGCAGATCTTGCCGGCGGTTCCCTCGTGGCAGTGATTTCCATGCTCCTGGCCTTGCAGGCGCGGGAAAAAACGGGTCAGGGGCAGTATTGCGATGTAGCGATGATGGATGGGGCTTTGAGTTTACTGGTCTATAGCCTGGCTGAATGGTCAGGTATTGAAAGACTCCCCCACCGCGGGAAGGAAATACTCACCGGAGGTTATGCCTGTTATCAGGTTTATAAAACCGCTGATGACCGCTTCGTCAGCCTGGGTGCCGTTGAGTACAAATTCTGGCAGGGATTTTGTGAACGGATAGGGCGCCCTGATTATGGACCATATCAATGGGATTTCTCCCGGCAGGAAGAAATATTATCAGATATTCGCCAGATCATGGCCGGGAAAACACAGCAGGAGTGGGTCGAATTTTTTGCTGCTGATGATATCTGCTTTACCCCGGTCCTTACCCTGGAGGAAATGTGTGAGCATCCACAAGTAAAGGAACGGAAAATGGTGTTCATACTGGAGGATTTGGCCGGCAGCGGTAAAAACATGGCTATCACCGGAAGCCCTATCAAGCTCTCCGATACTCCGGCCGTGATCAAGCCCGTCTATCCTGAGCTGGGTGAACATACCGACGATGTTTTAAGCCAGCTTGGTTATTCACTAGAAGATATTACCCGTTTAAAGGAAGAAAAAGTAATCGCCTAAAAACGGATCACCAAAAAAACAAGGGTTGGCAGAATCTGCTTAACCCCTGTTTTTTTCATTATTTTCTGGTAAAGGCACCTATTTGATTGGCCTGTGCTGCTTTCAAATTTCGATACCGTATCTTTTGGTCTTTCGGTAAAGGGATGATAAATTTATGCCCAGGACTTTTGCCGCTAAAACTTTGTCTCCGTCGGTGTCTTTTAAAACCTGTTCAATCACCCGTTTTTCAAATTCGCTGACCATTGTCTTAAGGTCTTTTATATCAAGAACTTCTGTGCTGTATTGTTCATTGGATTCAGCTGGCTTTATGGGAGTAAAGGTAAAATGGCGTGGCATCAAGATATAAAGGTCTTCCAAATCCGCCAGAATCATCGCCCTCTCTATTACATTTTCCAGTTCTCTGATATTACCCGGCCAGGAATGCTTTAAGAGCATTTCCATCGCCTGGTCCGAGATTTGGTCTACACATATGCATAACTTCTGGTTCACGATCTCCATAAAATGCCGGGTCAATAATGGAATATCTCCTTTGCGCAAACGCAAAGGAGGAACTTCGATACGAATCACATTTAGCCGATAGTATAGATCTTCGCGAAATTTTTCCTCATGCATCATTTTTTCCAGATTGCGATTGGTGGCAGTAATAATACGGACATTCAGGCGCATGGGCTGATTTGAACCCAATCGTTCAATTTCTCTTTCCTGCAAAAATATCAGCAGTTTACTCTGCATAGCAAGAGGCAGTTCCCCTATTTCATCCAGAAATACGGTTCCATTATGCGCTATCTCCAGTTTACCGGGTTTACCGCCTTTGCGAGCTCCGGTATAAGCCCCGTCAGCATAACCAAATAGTTCAGATTCCAATAAATTATGGGGGATACTGGCACAGTTTACTCTGACAAAAGGAAAATTCCGGCGATTACTGCCCTGGTGAATAGCCTGAGCAAATAATTCCTTACCCGTACCGCTTTCACCAGTAATGAGTACAGTTACATTATCATGATATGCAATATTCTGGGCTACACATTTCAGGTTGACAAATCCCGGGTCCTTTCCTATCAGGGAATCAAAACTATAACGGGTATTGTAGCGTTCATCTCTTCCTTCTTTATTGCCAATGATCCCATATAACACCTGATCACGTAATTTTTTGTCCCAGATATCCAGAAAAATACTATACGCAAATGCACCAATGACTTCCTCATTTTCATATAAAGGAACGGAACAAGCTACCCCGTGGCGGCCGTGGATACTCCAGTTATAGGCCAGGATCGGCCGGCCGGTTTCAATGACTTTTGTAGTTCGTGAATAAGGTGTGACTTCCATAATATCTTTTCCCAGGACCTGATCAAGTTTCATTTGCAGTGCAATGAGATATGTATTGTTTATGAAGCGAATAATGCCATCCCGATCGACAATGATGGCTGCGATATGGGGGTTTTTTTCAATAATATCAGCAATCAGCCTCTCGATTTTAACATCGTCCACCTTCTTTCCATGTACAATTAAAATTACTCTTCTTACATATAATATACTCCCAAATATCTGTTATGAGAATTGAATGATAAGAGAAAATTGGTACATACTGTAAATTATGGATTTTATTTTTCTCATTTCTGTTAATCAGTGGGCAATTCTGCAAAGTACTGCTGGTAATTTGAATTGGCTTAAACAAGGGATTTATTCCACTGCGCTCATGAATTCATTATCTTTTTTGCCTTTCTAATTAAAAACAATGCCGGCAAAACTGCCTGAAACAGGGCACTTCCTCGCTGGCATAAGACTTGCACTTTATGAAACTGAATCCCATTGACCAAACAAACACCCCCGGATTTATGAAAGGAGGTATGGTTGTGACTTTAACTGAACTGTATCAGAGTAAGCTAATGACTGCTGATGAAGCCGTTAAACTGATCCAGGACGGCTGGTCAGTAGCAGTTCCTGTAGCAGTGGGGCAGCCGCCGGTATTGATCAATGCCCTGGCAAGACGTAAAGAGGAATTCACCAATGTAGAACTTTTTACAGTGGTGGACGTTTATCCCACTGAAATGATGAAAATGGGCCGTGATGACCCGTTCCTGCTGGACTATAGCTATTGCATGGTTCAGCGGGCCGGCGTTCAGGATGGAAGATATGTTTATACACCTGGACGTTTAGGCGAAGTGCCCCGTTTCCCGGAATATAACCGTCATTATCAGGCGGTTATGCTGCAGGTGTCGCCCATGGATAAAAATGGCCACTTCAGTATGGGGCTGTCCTGTGATTACATTATGCCGCTTTCCAAGCTTGCCGAAAAGATCATCGTTCAGGTCAACAAAAAAATGCCCCGCACTTTTGGCCGCAACTTTTTGCATATCAGCCAGGTCGATGCCATCGTGGAAGCAACTCACCCTCTTCCCGCCTTGCCTTATGCTCCAGATGTCAACGAAAGCCAAGCTTTGATTGGGCAATATATTGCTGAACTGGTAGAAGACGGTTCCACTATTCAATTGGGTATCGGCGCTATTCCAAATGCCGCAGCCAAGGCTTTGGTAAACAAAAAGGATCTGGGGGTACACACGGAAATGTTTGGTGACAGTCTTATGTGGCTCACCGAACAGGGCGTGATCACCAACCGGCGCAAGAATTACTATCCCGATATTGCCATTGCCACCTTTTCCCTGGGAAGTGAGACACTTTATAGCTGGTTGGACAATAATGTATCCGTACACTTCTTCCCCTGTGACCTGGTCAATGATCCAGACATCATATCCCAAAACGATAAATTGATATCCATCAACAGTGCCATCGAAGTGGATCTATCCGGTCAGGTATGTGCTGAATCCATTGGACCCGTACAGTATACCCACACCGGCGGCCAGGCAGACTTCGTACTGGGAGCAGGCCGTTCTAAAGGCGGAAAAACCATCATCGCCTTCGAATCCGTAACTGAAACCAAACAAGGGCGGCTTTCTAAAATTGTTACCCACTTAAAACACGGCTCATTTGTAACAGCAGGACGTTTTGATACGAATTATGTGGTAACCGAATATGGAGTAGTGAGCTTAAAGGGGAAAAACATCCGGGATCGGGTGAAAAGTCTGATCAGCATTGCACATCCGGATTATCGTGATCAGCTGACTTTTGAAGCCAAGCAGGCTCATTTCCTGTAAGGAGGTAGTGTTAATGAGCAACCGTGTAGTTATTGTCAGTGCTGTTCGTACAGCTGTAGGTACATTTGGCGGGAGTTTAAATGGGTTCACCATTGACCGTCTTGGCGCAGCTGTCATTGAAGAAGCGGTAAAACGGGCCGGTATCAAACCCGCAGATGTAGATGAAGTGATTTATGGAAATGTAAATCCTCCTGCCACCTGTCTGAATGTAAGCCGTGAAGCCAGCCTAAAAGCAGGAATTCCTGTTGAAGTTCCTGCATTTACAGTCAGCCGGCAGTGCGGCTCCAGTCTGCAGGCTATTAATTTGGCAGCTATGATAATCATGTCCGGGGAGATGAATATCATTGTTGCCGGCGGGGTAGAAAATATGAGCAATTATCCCTATTCATTGTACAACGCCCGCTGGGGGCTGCGTTTCGGCGATGCCCGTTTAGTGGATGATGCGGCAGCTACACTGCGGGATGAAGAAACCGGTATGACTTCCGGCGGATGTGCAGAACTCTTGGCAGATAAGTATAAGATTAGCCGTGAGGAGCAGGATCAATTTGCTCTGGAAAGTCAGTTTAAGGCTCAAAGGGCGATCGAGATGGGTGTTTTTAAAGATGAAATTTTACCTCTGGAGCTTAATAATCGTAAAGGCATGCGGATCTTTGATACTGATGAACATCCAAAACCCAACACGACACTGGAAAAGCTAAGCAGACTGCCTGCTGTTTTTAAACAAAACGGCACTGTTACACCGGGAAATTCCTGCGGCATGAATGACGGAGCATCTGCCCTGGTTTTAATGGGAGAGAAAAAAGCCCGGGCTTTAGGGATCCAACCCATGGCAAGAATCATGAGTTTTGCAGTGGGCGGGGTTGATCCTGCCTACTTCGGGGAAGCCCCCATCCTTGGGGTAAATCTGGCCTTGAAGAAAGCAGGTTTGAGCCTGAATCAAATCGACCTTATTGAATGCAATGAAGCTTTTGCTGCTCAGACCATCGCAGTTGAAAGAGGCCTGAAATGGGATCGTAACCGGCTTAATGTCAATGGCGGAGCCATCGCTTTAGGCCATCCATTGGGGGCAACCGGCGGAAGATTAATGACTTCACTGATTTATGAAATGCAGAGAAGAGATTGTCGTTACGGACTGGCCACAGCCTGTACCGGCGGCGGTATGGGCATAACCACGATAGTAGGAAGGCTTGGAGTTGGATTATAAGGGGTGTTAACTATGAACTATGACAACATCATTTTCAATGCAGCAGATGATGGTATTGCCACGATAACGTTTAACCGACCCCAGCAATATAACTCATTTAGTGAAAAGACTTGTTCTGAATTCATTAATTGTTTATCGGATATTGATCGAAATCAAGATATTAAAGTCATGATAATAACCGGTTCTGGTAATGCTTTTTCCGCTGGCGGGGATGTGAATTGGTTACTAACAGCTGATACAACCTGGAAGAAAAACATGATACTTGAAGCTGCAGTTAAAATAATCGAAACCCTTAATAACATCAAAAAACCAGTCATCTGCGCGGTAAACGGTGTTGCAGCAGGTGCTGGTGTTGCTGTATTGATGGCCAGTGACATTGTTATTGCATCGACAGAAGCTAAATTTGCCCCTAATTTTATTAAACTTGGCTTAGTTCCTGATACCGGGTCTTCTTATTATCTGGTAAGGTCTGTCGGTGCCAGAAAAGCTCTGGAACTGTTCTGGACCGGTAAAGAGTTATCCGCAGATGAGGCTATGGCACTGGGGATATTTAACTATGTTGTTCCCGGCGATCAATTGATGACAGAGGCAAACAAGTTCGCCCGCCGTCTGATAAAGCACAATTATCAATCCAATCTGATGATCAAAGAACTGGTACGCACCAGCATCACCAATGATCTGTCATCACAGTGCAGGCTGGAGAATTACTGTCAGATACTGGCATGGTCCAGCCAGGAGTTTATCGACGCAATGTCCGCATTTACAGGAAAACATCAGAAGGGTTTGGAGAGCAAATAAACCCTTGAAATGGAAAGGAGGATCCATATGGGTTGGCAGGAGGAATATCAAAAAAAGCTGGTCTCCGTTGATGAGGCAGCTTCCGTCATCAAGTCAGGTGACAGAATAACCCTTGCTGCGGGTCCCAGTGCACCGGTTGATCTGGTGAATGCTATATCCGCACGGTATAAGGAATTAACTGATGTAAGTATTACATCAGGAATTATTATGTATCCGTTTGGTTTTTTAAAAGCGGAGTGCAAAGGGCATATTCTTTGCCGCTCTATCTTCGTTGGTCCGGTTGAACGTTATTGTATGCCACTGGGAAATATTGAGGTGATCCCTCATCAGTTTTCATCTGTGGAATACCTGCTTACTCAGTATATTAAACCAAATGTCTGGATCGTAGAAGTATCAGAACCAGATGAGAGAGGCTATATGAGCTACGGCCCTATCGGGAACTTTGTCGGTGATTCAACCAGAAAAACAGCATCCACTACGATTGTACAGGTCAATAAAAGGACACCATATATTCATGGGCTTCTTGGTCATGTTCATGTGAGCGAAGTTGATTATATCTGTGAAAAAGATCATGAACTACCTCAAATCCCCTATATTGAAATTGAAGATGTTCATAAAAAAATTGCTTCGTATATCGTAGATATGATCCCCGATGGTGCCACCTTACAGTTGGGCCTTGGTACAATTGCCAATGCAGTAGGCTATCTTCTCGACTCAAAAAAGGACCTGGGGATCCATACTGAAATGGTTACCAATTCGATGATGGACTTAGTAAATAAGGGAGTCATCAACTGCTCTAAGAAGACTTTTCGCCCGGGTAAAATAACTTGCTGCTTTGCAATCGGCTCCACTGAATTATACGATTTCATGGATCATAACATCATGATAGAAAATATGCCTATAACCATGGTTAATGATATTCGCATCATTGCCCAAAACGACAATTTTGTTTCCGTGAATAATGCCTTGATGGTGGATCTGACCGGCCAAGTGTGCTCAGAGACCATAGGATTTTCAACCATAAGCAGCACAGGAGGTCAGGTAGATTTTGTCCGCGGGGCGCGATTAGCGAAAAACGGCAAGTCTTTTATCGCTCTTCAATCCACCGAAAACACCAAAGACGGAATCGTATCAAAAATTTGCACCGCTATACCTCCCGGCACAGCAGTCACCACACCCAGAACAGATGTCCATTATATAGTAACAGAATACGGTGTTGCAGACCTTTATTGTAAATCGATCCCTGACAGAGTTAAATCCTTAATAAAAATCGCCCATCCTGATTTCAGGGATCAGCTTACAGATGAGGCGAAAAAAGCCGGCCTCATCTAGTTAACCTGAACAGCCTATACCGGCGGCGGTATAGGTATTACTACGATAACAGGGAGGGTTGGAGTTGGATTTAAAAGAGGAATACAGAAAAAAATTAATGACCGCTGATGAAGCTGTCAAATTGATACCAGACCATTCCATGGTGGTCACCAATGTTGCGGTAGGGCACCCGGTAGCCCTGGTCAATGCACTGGTCAAACGTCAGTACGAGATCCAGGATGTAGAACTTTTCTACGTGGTCGACGTATATGATACTGATATCAAAAATATACAACCAGACTCGGGCTTGCGAGTGGATCTTGGCTATCCGATCTTACACCGCAAGGACGTTCAACAGGGGAAATTCTACCATACACCTATTCGCTTCGCCGACGCCGGCAAAGGCTGGCGAGAATTGCGCAAGGTCACAGCGACCATGCATCTGGTGGCACCAATGGATAAGCATGGTTATTTTTGCATGGGATTAGGGGCAGATTATGGCCTGCCGGCTATGAGAACCGCAGAGAAAATACTGGTTCAGGTAAGCAGTACAGTTCCCCGCAGCCATGGTGAAAACTTTGTCCACATTTCCCAGGTGGATGCCATTGTAGAAGCTGAACAACAACTGGTCGCACTTCCCGAAATCCCGCCTAATGCCAAGGAACAAATCATAGGCCAGTACTGTGCTGAACTGATCAAAGACGGAGCCACCATTCAATTAGGAATTGGCGGTATTCCCAATGCAGCTGCACAAGCCCTGATTGATAAAAAAGACCTGGGCGTTCATTCGGAAATGGCCTGTGACACCATGAGAATGTTGTGGGAACAGGGAGTGATCACCAATCGTAAAAAAACATTGTATCCGGATCGCTGCGTTTTCACCTTTGCCATGGGCTCACAAAAACTGTATGACTGGATCGATGACAATCAGAGTATCGTTTTCCGCAATGTGGAATGGGTCAATGATCCATATGTTATCGGACTAAATGATAATTTGATCTCTATCAACGGTGCCCTGGAAGTAGATTTGACCGGGCAGGCCTGTTCTGAATCATTAGGGCATCTCCAGCATACTCATCCGGGCGGCCAATTGGATTTTGTCAATGGGGCTTTCCGTTCAAAAGGCGGCCGCTCCATACTGGCATTTGAATCAGTAGCCAATACTCCGGAGGGACCGGTTTCCCGAATTACCTGGCAGTTAAAACCGGGAGCAATCGTTACCACACCCAGGCACGACATAGATTGTGTTATTACCGAATACGGTGTGGCAAATTTAAAAGCTTATTCAATCAGAGAAAGGGCCAAACGGCTAATTGCTGTCGCCCACCCTGACAGTCGGGATGAACTGGCTTTCCATGCCAGAAAGCTTCACATTTTATAGACAAAAGGCCTTTATAAATGGGAGGAGGAGTAAATAATGAGTTTTAATTTTTCCTTGACCGAAGACCAGATCGCTTTACAGAAGATGATTCGTAAATTTGTTGATAATGAAATCGTTCCGGTACGTGCCGAGTATGATGAAAGTGAAGAATTTCCCTGGGAGATAGTACGAAAAATGCAGGACCTGGGGCTAAACTGCCTGGTAGCACCGGAAAAATATAACGGCGTATATTATGATGCTCAGACAATTGCTATCATTGCTGAAGAACTTTGCCGGGGGTGTACAGGAATTGGCCTTTCCGTTCTGGCCAACAATTTGGCCTCAGAACCGGTGGTCATTGCCGGGAATGAAGAACAACAGGACTGGTGGTTTAACCGGGCCTGCAATGAAGGAAAGATCCAAGCCTTCTGCCTGACAGAACCGGGCGCTGGTTCTGACGTATCCAATATATCAACTACCGCCAAAAAAGACGGTGATTATTATATCCTAAACGGTACCAAATGTTTTATCACCAATGCCGGATATGCAGAACAATATACAGTCTGCGCCACCCTTGATAAGAGCAAAAAATACAGAGGCATGGCTTTCTTTATCGTAGACCGGGATCTGGAGGACATCTCCACCGCCGGACATGAAAAGAAAATGGGGGTCCGCTGTTCCAATACGGTGGAAGTGGAATTCGATAATGTGCGGGTCCATAAAAAATGGCTCCTGGGTAATGAAGGGGATGGATTCAAAATTGCCATGAAAACCCTGGATGCCTCCCGTCCCATCGTTGGAGCACTGGCAGTAGGCATTGCTCAGGGGGCCTATGAATACGCCCGGGAATATGCCAAACAAAGAGTACAGTTTGGTGTCCCCATCGCTGCCTTCCAGGC
>LSQX01233409.1_pt1 | contig 28594 bp, 14 predicted proteins | sample 654561 | NCBI WGS metagenome assembly LSQX01 (sample SAMN04489861, study PRJNA283612) | anaerobic digester metagenome | isolation source: 4 biogas reactors fed with cattle manure at either 37C or 55C with and... | place: Denmark: Kongens Lyngby | collected 2014
ATTGCCTGAAACGGTAAATCCTGAGGTGACTGCCGACTTCACTGCAAATGAACCCAGGGGCTGCCAGCCTCGCACCTTTGACTTTTCTAATTTGTCCGCCAGCGCCCATAACTACCTATGGCAGTTTGGCGATAGTGGCTCTTCCTCTCAGGAAAACCCGCAGCACATCTTCCAAAATCAAAACTACAGCACGACCCAAGCCTATACTGTCAGCCTGTATGCCGAGTCATCCTACATGTGCAGTGACACCAAGACCCTTGAGATAGAGCTTAACCCTGCTGTGGAAGCCCTTTTCACCCTCGATACCGCTAAGGGCTGCAGCCCTTTCACGGTGAACATCACGCACGCCTCCAAAGGCGCCAGCCTCTTTGCCTGGACCTTCGGGGACGGCAGTGACCCCTCCAATGATGGTGGGCCTAGCCTGACCCACACCTATACCAACACTACCGGGCAACCCCTTGAGCACGAAATTACCTTGATCGTAGAAAGTGCCTTTGGCTGCCTCGATACGCTTACCAGGACCATCATCGTTTACCCCGAGGTGGAAGCAGCATTTATCTTTGTTAGCGAGGGATGCCACCCCCTGACGGTAAACTTTTCCAACACCAGCAGCACCACGGCACATTATTTTAGCTGGGAGTTTGGCAGCGAAGGCTATTCGGCCATCAACAACCCCTCCTACACCTTTACAAACAGCAGCCACACTCAAAACCTGGATTACTTTGTAAGGCTGAGAGCCGAATCCATTTATGGCTGCTATGACCAAACCGAAGAAACCATTACTGTCCACCCTGTTCCTGATCCCAGTTTTGCTCTCTCTGATTTGGCTGGATGCACACCTTTCGAATTAGAGATCACCAATCAGTCTGAAGGCGCGACCACCCATCACTGGAGCTTTGGCGACGGGACATTCTCAAGCGAAAGCCTTACCCCCCTCACCCACACTTATACCCTGGAACCGGACAACGACATGCAGGTCATCGATATTCAGCTTTTTGTAAGCAATGACTACGGATGTGCTGATTCGCTCACGCATCAACTCAGCCTCTACCCGCAAATCGTCTCGACCTTCGAGGCCTCAGTCCTCGATGGTTGCCACCCCCTTACCGTGGAGTTCAACAACCTCTCGGAAGGTGCCACCGCATACGCCAACTATTTCTGGAACTATGGCGACGGCTTTGAAAGTAATACAGCCCAAGGTCAGCACAGCCATACCTTCCTCAACCAGAGCTATACCGATCCCGTGACCTATACCGTCGAGCTGCAGGCAATGAATGCCAACGCCTGCTCAGACGTTCACACACTGAATATCACCGTTCAGCCAGCCCCCCTGACCAACTTTAACATTTCTGAACCCGTCGGTTGCTCGCCCCACGATATTGTCCTGGAAAATGCCTCACAGGGCGGAACCGTTTATGTGTGGAATTTTGGTGATGGAACCCCTCCACTGACCAGCAGTGACATCCAGATCCTTCACGACTATCACAACCCCGCAGGCAACGCACCGGCACAGTATACCATCAGCCTCTCTGGAACCAATGACATTGGATGCACCCGCTCTTACGACCAGATCGTGACCATTTACCCCGAGGTTCAAGCTGACTTTTCTTCTGAAACCGAGGGCTGCCATCCCTTGGCTGTTGAATTTGACAACCAGTCGGTGGGCGCCACATACACCTTTTGGAACTTTGGGGAGGGGAACAACTCACAACAACTCAACCCCAACCACCTCTTCCTCAATCACAGCTATACCGACTCGCAATCCTTCGTGGTGACCCTATACTCAGAAAACGACTGGGGCTGCTCCGACCTGACAACCGATACCATCACAGTTCGTCCCCTGCCCCTGTCGAACTTCGATTTACTGAGCCGCAGCGGATGTTCCCCCTTTTCTACTGAGATATTCAACCTCTCAGAAGGAGCCATCACCTTTGACTGGGACTTGGGCAACAACACCTTCGATGGTGATGAGCCTGCTTTCAGCAACACATGGACCAACACTACCGATGCACCCCTCAACTACAGCCTCTGGCTCAGCGTTGAGAACGAATTTGGCTGCATCGACCACAGCACCCAATCCATCACCGTTTACCCCGAGGTGCAGGCCGACTTCACCACCTCTGACGGCGTCTTGGAAGGATGTTCTCCCTTTGAGGTACAGTTTGTCAACCAGTCGCAGCTCACCCAGGAATACGTCTGGGATTTTGGCGATGAAAATACCACCGCTGGCGCCAACCCCTGGCACTCCTTTACCAACGAAGGTCCTGATAATGCCATTTTCACCGTACAGATGTCAGGCATCAGCCTCTTTGGCTGTACGGACACCACCTGGCTTGATATAACCGTTTTCCCCAGCCCTGTGGCCAAATTTGATGCCACGCCCAAGGTACAGGTGTATCCTTCGCGCACCATCACCATTGACAACCTAAGCAAGCCAGGTTTTTGGAACTACCACTGGAGCTATGGCGATGGCAACGGCCAACAGACCAATTCGCCCGACACCTTCGATTATACTTATGGAGAATGGGATATCAGTGACCTGAGCACCCGCACTTTCAACATCGACCTGGAAGTCGAAAATCAGGGCTGCACCAGCAGCTATAGCCAGCAGGTTACCATCACCTCCCCTGTACCGCAAGCACAATTTTCTCCATCAGCCCAGGGATGCGCACCTTTCGACGTGCAGTTCTATAACCTCTCACAACACGCTCACAGCTACCTCTGGACCTTTGGAGATGGTTCCTTTAGCATAGACGAAAACCCACACCACCTGTTCATGGACCCCGGCTTCTATGAAGTGCAGCTCGTTGCCTTCGGTGACGGTGGCAGCGACACCACTAACCAGTATGTTACCGTCCATGCCAATCCTGTGGCAGCCTTCTCACTTGTCCAGCCCCTAATAGAGATCCCATATGAACTCCTGCAGGTTATCAACGAATCACAGGGTGCTGACTTCTACCACTGGGACTTTGGCGATGGCAACACAAGTGTGGAATTTGAACCCGAACATTTGTATCAGTACCCCAACACCTATACCATTACCCTAGCCGTGGCCACCGACACCCAGCCGCAATGTTTCGACACCCTGAAGCTCGAAAACGGGGTGTTGGTCCAAACTGCCTGCACCGTGGTGTTTCCCAATGCCTTCACCCCACAGGTATCGGGGCCTCATGGAGGGGCTTGCGACCCCTACGACCTGGACTACACAACCTTCGAGGTGTTTTACCCCAAGATGGACCCCACTATGGGTGAGATGAAACGGTATGAACTCGAAATATTCACCCGTTGGGGAGAGCTTATCTTCCGCAGCACCGACCCCTATACCGGATGGGATGGTTACTATCGCGGCCGCCTTGGAACCACAGACGTCTTCGTCTGGAAATTCTCTGGGGTATGCCCCAATGGCACCCCACTTAACCTGGTCGGTGACGTCACGCTGGTTCGCTAGGATTAAATTGCTAATTTTGCACCCGTAATAATCAATGCGTTAAAAAAATCAAAGTCATGCAGGTTAATTTACCCATCCAGATCAACTCAGAGATTGGAGTCCTTGAAGGAGTGGTGATTCACACCCCTGGTCCTGAAGTTGAGAACATGACCCCGGAGAACGCGGAACGGGCGCTGTATAGCGACATCCTCAACCTGGGCGTGGCCACCAAAGAGTATAACCAGTTTAAGAGCGTACTGAAGCTTCATACCCAGGTGTTTGAAGTTAAGGACCTGTTGCGCGAGATCCTGCGCAATGAGAAAGTCAAAGAAAGTCTGGTGAATAAAGTCTGCCGTAACGAGACTTCTGGCTGCATCGGCGAGCACTTGATGACAATGGATGAAAACAACCTGACATCTGCCTTCATTGAAGGCGTACCCCTCATCAATGACAGCCTCACCAACTTCCTCAGTAAAGAACGCTTCTCGCTGCGGCCTTTGCACAACTTTTTTTTCACCCGTGATGCCGCCATCTCCATATACGACAATGTTTTGGTGGGCAGCATGGCCTCCCCTATCCGCTTGCGCGAGTCTTTTATCATGGAAGCCATCTTTGACTTTCACCCTGCCTTCAGCACCAAAACCATCAACCCTCACAACAGTAGCATGCAGGGCATTGCTATCGAAGGCGGGGATGTGCTCATCGCCCGTGACGACATCCTTTTGTGTGGCATCGGGTCTAGGACTTCCAGCCAGGGAATCGACTTCATCATACAGCAACTAAAAAACAAAAAAGAAAAACAACATATCATCGTGCAAGAGATTCCACTTACCCCTGAGTCGTTTATACACCTCGACATGGTGTTTACCTTACTCGACCGCGACCAGTGCATGATCTATGAGCCTGTGATCATGAAGATGAACAAATACCTTACTGTCCATATCTACCTCGAAGGAGGACAAGTGAAGTTTATCCGCGAGGAAGAGAACCTGCCCCAGGCACTAAGGAAGTTGGGCATGGACCTTAAGCCTGTGTTATGCGGCGGTCCCGACGACCGCTGGCAACAGGAACGCGAGCAGTGGCATAGTGGAGCCAACTTCTTCGCAGTAGCCCCAGGAAAGATTATCGGATACGCCCGTAACACCAAGACCCTCGAAGCCCTCAACAACAATGGCTACGAGATATTCAAGGCCAATGACCTGGTGAAATGCAAGATCAAGGTCGATGACTACCAGAAATACGTCATTACTATTGACGGCTCCGAATTGCCTCGCGGGGGCGGTGGTGCACGCTGTATGACCATGCCCGTTAGCAGGAAACCCGTGGATTGGTAATTGCGTATAATAAATTAAAAAGAAGAATGAAAAATGAAGGTTTGAGAACAAAGAGAAAGGAAAGCTTTTTAATTTCAAATTAAGGATTTACGGTTTATTTATTTTTGATTTATCAGGCCCCTAAATCCATATACATTAAACACTGTACTCCGGACTTTTATGAACCAAAATACACAATATGAATCGAATTTTTACGATACTGAGCTTACTGACCTTCTCTCTGCTGTCCTATGGGCAATATGTGAGTCCTGGCACAGGGGCCACCTATACCTTCGATGATTTGGTTAGCCTCAGCGAAGGCGTGGTCACACGCGAGAACGGGATTTACCTGGTCAACCATAACCTGACTATTTCGAATACCGACAAGCTGGTCATCACCACCGACCTAACCGTCAAAGTGGCAGGAGGCCGCATGCTCACCTTCCGTGGAACCTTCGAAAGCAACCCTCCCATTGAGGCAATTTTTACCGCCCAGGACCCCGACAGGCCCTTCCTAGGCTTCCATTTCATCCGGTCCTCAGCCTCCATTCTGCGCAACACCATTGTGGAATACAGTGGAGGGGTGCAGCTCACCGAGACCCAAATGCTCATTGAGGACTGCGTCTTCCGTTACAACACCATGGAACAGAACAGCGCAGCCATCAACCTCTCGAATTCCAGCCCAATTATTCGCTATAACCGTTTTGTGGAGAATGCGGGTTCAGCCATTGCCAGCGGCGCCAGCACCACATGTTCTCCCCAGATTCTCTTTAACCACTTGACACACAACGTCACGGCCAACACCAACCGCCCCCAAATCAATATGGGTCCAGGTGCCGAAGACACCCTGCGTATCGTGGGAAATACTATAGAAGGCCTCTACCCCATGGCAGGTGGCATCGCAATATCCAACCTCCTAGGGGTTGGCCAGACTCGTGCTCTGGTTCAAGACAACCGCATTTATGACAATCGTTACGGGTATGCCCAGATGGGCAACAATATAAGTTCAATTGTCAAGGGCAACCACCTCCTCAACAACAACATCCAGAACGACCCACAGCAAGGGGGCAGTGGCTTGAACTTCTACGGCACGCTCAATACAAATCAAGCCCTAGTGCTCAATAACATCATTCGGGGCAACCTCTGGGGCGTCACAATACAGGGCAACGCCCACCCCAACCTGGGCAGCCCCCAACGCGGACAAGGCCCCATACGCAGCGGATACAACATCATTGAAGGTAATGGGAATACAAATACCATCTACGGCCTTTACAACAATACACCAAACGACATACAGGCGCAATTCAACTTCTGGGGCACTGACGACCCCGCAGAGGCCTCAACCTATGTTATCGGCAAAAACGACAACCCCAGCCTGGGGGAGGTAAAGCTGGATGCTTTCTGGACTCCCGGCGACTACATCGAAGCTTTCGCCTTCGAACCTGAACACAACGAAATTCTTGATGCTCCCCTGCGTGGCATCATCGATCACAATGACAACACAATTCTGGTTCAAGTTCCTGTCGGCACCCGCATCAACTACCTGGTGCCTACCATCACCCCTTCAGCCTATGCACAAATCCTGCCCCTCACTGGACAGGCCATGGATTTCAGCATGCCTGTACCTTATACCGTGACCCCCTTTGAGGGCCCCGACCGCACTTACCTGGTCTATATCGAAAATATTGAAGTCAGCCTGCCTACCCTGACCTTCGAAGTCCTGGCTAGCGGACAGCCCCTGCCCAACGCCACCATTCTCTTCAATGGTGAAGCCTACGAGCCGGGAACTTATGTCTTTGAAGAACTGGCACCAGGCACATACGACTACCTCATTGAACGCAGTGGTTACAAACCCTTTGAGGGTAGTGTGGTGGCCAAAAACGATGACCTCACTCTCGTCGTCGAACTAGAACCTGCCACTTCATTGGAATCGCCTCTTCTCAGCGGTCGCACCCTTCACGTCTATCCCAATCCAGCCAAAGACCACATCGAGGTGAACTACTCCGGACAAAATGGACGGAACACCGTGCGCATCTTCTCCATCACAGGAAACATGCTCCTCGAGATCCCCAACCTCGACCCGGGCCAGCGCATTGACATCTCAAACCTCGACAACGGCCTTTACCTCCTCCAATTCCATCAAGGCAATGCAACCCTGACAAGGAAGTTTACGGTTGCCAGGTAAAAAAATGAAAACTTAAAAATTGAAGAAAAGTTTTTTCCTACTGTTTTTGGGGGGCAACGATATGAAAAAAACTGAAAATCAGATCAGCTTTCCAAACATCTTTATTAGGTTTAATTCATGGTGTGAATCAGTCAGTTAATTTTTATTCAATTATGATTCACGGGTTAGAACCATTTTCCCAATTTTTTTTAAACTTTGCTAATTTGAATGGTTTGTGAGAAAACCTTCTTCGGAAAATTTCTTCTTGGCAATTTTTCAAGAGCTTTAGTTCGGGAAGCAAACAGCCCAAAAAAACCATCTAATTAACCCGTTAAAATTCATGAGATCTTAATTCATTTTCTTGATTTTTCATTTTCCATTTCATTTACCAAATTCCTTTCCCCATTATTTCACAAAACATAACCCCTACCTCATATCACTTATTTTTCCTACTTTTAAGCCTTGAATTATCCTATGGTTACTAAAATGAAAACCAAGCACATCATCTTTTCCTTACTTTTGGCAGGCTTTGCGGTTTCCTGCGGGCGGTCCACCTCAAGCATCAACCTTGAAATGGCTCACAACGAGTCGGCCCACCACATCCTCTCTCCTGGCCTTGGCTGGCTGGGCATCATCCAGGATCAGGAAGTGCATATGTTTTACTTCACCCGCAGCTATACTTGGGAGGTTGACAATGTGCATCCCTTTGCCATCCCCGAGAAGAACGATGGCTTGCTGGGTATGGGCCTTGGCAGCATCGGAGTGGTCAGCAACGGAGCCCTGCACCTCTACATCCAGGACCAGGGCGGAAAATGGACACAAGACGAACGTTACAACCTTGAACTACCACGCGGATACCGGCGGATCTTCACGGTAAAACAGGAATGGGAGCTGGCATATGTGGCCATGGAGTTTGATGGTCGCATTCAGTTTTACTATTTCGATGAAGAGCAGGGTTTGTGGCTACAGGATGAGACAGCCACCTTTATCCTACCCCAAGGCATTGAGGACTACTTCTCGATGGGCAACATGACAATTGCCATTGTGAGCGACAACAAACTGGGATTGTATTACCTCCACACAGAAGGCAACTGGACCTTCGCCGAGGACTATGTGTTGCAGCTGCCAGAGAACCGCTTGGCCGTCATCCCCTTTGAGCCGGGCATCATCGCAGTGATGGAGCCCTGGAACAACAGCAAACGTCTGCAATTTTACCAACTTGACATCAGCAGCGATATGTGGATCATCGAAGAAGCAATGAATTTCTATTTAAACTAGATAGATGGTTCACCGGGCGTGGGGCCTGGGGCCAAGCCCTATAACGGTGACTGTATGGAAGAAATTTAACCAGTCTGCTTTCAAAAAGCCTTGAAATCCACGCCAATCTGTATTATCTAATTATCACATTCCTCTTAAGACTTTTAAATCTCTTAAGGCTCTCTCTTCTCCCTTTTCTTCTTACCTTTGCAGGTTGATTTTTTTTGAAAAAATGCCTGAATCCCAAATATTTCCCTCGACGAAAGAACAGCTTGAGGTGTATGGTGCGCGGGAGCACAACCTGCGCGATATTGATGTGATGCTTCCCCGCAATGCGCTGGTTGTGGTCACGGGTTTGAGCGGCAGCGGCAAGTCATCGCTCGCCTTCGATACCATATACGCAGAAGGGCAGCGCCGCTATATTGAGACTTTTTCGGCTTATGCCCGACAGTTCCTTGGCTCACTCGAGCGTCCCGATGTGGACAAGATCACAGGCCTGAGTCCTGTAATCAGTATCGAACAGAAAAGCACCAACCGCAACCCACGGTCTACGGTGGGAACCATCACCGAAATTTACGACTTCCTGAGGTTGCTCTTTGCACGTATCGGCGAAGCACACTCATACGTCACGGGCGAAAAAATGGTGCGCTATACTGATGAGCAGATCATGGACTTGCTGCTCAAAACGTTCCATGGGGAAAACATCCAGGTGCTTGCACCACTTGTGAAGGGCCGCAAGGGACACTACCGCGAGTTGTTCGAACAGGTGCGCAAGCAGGGCTTCCTGCGGGTGCGGGTGGATGGACAACTTCGTGAGCTCACCCCCAACATGAAAACAGACCGCTACAAAGTACACGACATTGAGGTAGTGATTGACCGCCTGCAGGTGAGCCTCAAGGAACGCCGGCGCCTCTCCTCCACCCTGCAGACTGCCTTAAAGCAGGGCAAGGGCATGCTGGTGGTCAACCGCGAAAGCGACGGTAAGGCCTTTCATTACAGCCGCCATCTGATGTGTCCCAGTACTGGCATCGCCTATGAAGATCCCGAGCCCAACACGTTTTCATTCAACTCGCCCTATGGGGCCTGCCCCCACTGCAGCGGGCTAGGCACAGTAAGTGTGATGGACGTGGATAAGATCATCCCAAACCGCAAGCTCTCCATCCGCAAGGGCGGCATTGCCCCCATCGCAAACAGCAGGGGCGGCTGGATCTTTCGCCAGCTGGAAGCCATTGGTATGAAGCATGGTTTTACCCTCGACACCCCCCTGGAGGAACTCGACGAAGAAGCAATTAACACTATTTTGTACGGCTCAGATGAGGTGTTTCGCGTGAAGCACGAGAGTTTGGGCGTCACCGACACCTATTCCCTGAACTTCGAGGGCATCGTCAACTTCATTAGCAACCAGTATGAAGAAAGCTCTTCCGGAACAATCCGTCGTTGGGCTTCGGGCTTCATGCAGCAAAAGGACTGCCCAGAATGCCACGGTAATCGCCTGAAAAAGGAGTCGCTGCACTTTCTCATCGAGGGGCGCAGCATTGCCGAACTGGCGGATATGGACTTACGCTCCTTGCAGCAGGAGATGGACTCCCTGGCCACTCGTCTCGATGAGCGTCGCCGCCGCATCGCAGGCGAAGTGTTGCGCGAGTTAAGCCTGCGACTGGGATTCCTGCTCGATGTGGGGCTCGACTACTTGGCGCTGAATCGCCCCGCCCGAAGCCTTTCTGGAGGTGAAAGCCAGCGCATTCGACTGGCTACTCAGATAGGATCACAACTCACGGGGGTGTTGTATATCCTGGACGAACCAAGCATTGGACTGCACCAGCGCGACAACCACCGCCTCATTGATGCCCTAAAAGAGTTACGTAACATCGGAAATACTGTTATTGTGGTAGAACACGACCGCGATATGATCCTGGCAGCCGACCACGTGGTAGACATCGGCCCTGGGGCTGGCATACACGGTGGACGTATCGTTGCCCAGGGAACACCCTTGCAGCTCATGCAACAAAACACCATGACTGCAGATTACCTCAGTGGGCGGCGAGAGATTGAAGTACCCTCCGTCGTACGCCCGGGAAACGGCAAACAACTCGTCCTAAAAGGAGCCACGGGACATAATCTTCAACGGGTCAACCTGACGCTGCCCCTAGGAAAGCTAATTTGCGTCACGGGCGTTTCAGGCAGTGGCAAATCATCGCTGATCAACGAGACACTTTACCCAATACTAAGCCATCATTTCTTCCGCAGCGAGGCCCAACCCCTGTCTTACGAAGCCATTGAAGGCATCAGAAACATTGACAAGGTCATAGAAATTGACCAGAGCCCCATCGGGCGCACACCGCGATCCAATCCTGCCACCTACACCAAGGTGTTCGACGAGATACGTAAGCTGTTTGCAAGCCTGCCTGAATCACAGGTGCGTGGCTATGCCCCCGGGCGCTTCTCGTTTAACCTGAAGGGAGGTCGCTGCGAGACCTGTCAGGGCGGTGGAGTGCGCGTCATCGAGATGAACTTCCTGCCCGACGTATACGTCGAATGTGAGAGCTGTCAGGGCAAGCGCTACAACCGCGAGACACTGGAGGTGCGCTACAAGGGCAAGAACATCAACGACGTGCTGAACCTTACAATCAACCAGGCTGTGGAGTTCTTCGAAAATATTCCCAGCATCATACAAAAGATACGCACGCTCAAAGAGGTGGGCCTGGGCTATATCACCCTGGGTCAACAAAGCACTACTCTTTCAGGAGGCGAGGCCCAGCGGGTAAAACTGGCTTCAGAGCTTGCACGCCGCGACACAGGAAAAACTTTTTACATCCTGGATGAACCTACCACGGGCCTCCACTTCGAGGACGTGAGGGTACTGATGGATGTGTTACAGCGACTTGTGGACCGCGGCAATACAGTATTGGTTATTGAGCACAACCTCGACGTCATCAAGGTCGCCGACCACATCATCGACTTGGGCCCCGAGGGTGGATACCGCGGCGGACGCATCATCGCCGAAGGCAGCCCAAAAGAGGTAGCAAATGGAAATGTTGGTTTTACCGCACAGTTTTTAAAAGAAGCGCTGAAGACTTCAGCAACACAAGAGACTTGAGAGAAGATGAGAAAATTTGATATCAAAAGGAGATAACACGGATGATGGCATTAGTTATCAGGCAGTTAGCAACAGGAAGTGATAAGTAAAAAGTAAGAAAACCAATCTACCGATCTACAAATCCACTTATCCATCTTCTAACCTCAGAATATCAGTACGTTCATCTGCGTGCATCATGGAAGGCTATTTTTTTGCATATATTAGCTATAAATCGCAGTAAATTCGCATTTCTTAAATCCTGACTCTTGAACCTTTCCCCCACGATAAAGAAAAAGAACTGGCTGCTTAGACTGCTCACCTCCAGACACATAGCAGGAATTACCCTTGCGCCTTTTGGTATTTTTTTTCGTGAGGATATGTATGAGCAGCCCAATCCCGTAACCCTGAATCACGAAAAGATTCATTGGCAACAGCAGCTTGAGCTATTCATCGTCTTTTTTCATATCTTATACGTCACCGAATGGCTTGTTCGACTCTTCACTAACCCAAGCAATGCCTATCGGTCCATTAGTTTTGAGCGGGAGGCCTACGAAAATGAATACGATTTGAAATACTTGGAAAACAGAAAGATCTTTGGCTGGCTGAAATTTCTAAAAACAAAAAATTTAAAGTGAAGCATTTTTTTATTTGAAAACGTTAGTGTCCGGTTAAAATTATGAGATACTTCGCTACGCTCAGTATGACAAGCACTTTGAGAAATTTAGGGATTGGAGGGGTTGGTTGGGACATGAGGCCAATATTTCTTGCTTTTTATTACCAATTGTTTGTATCATCCAAGCCCGAACTCAAAACTCTTAACCTAAAAACTTTTCCTTTTTGTTCAAAACTTTCCCATTTAGGGTTTGCCTTTTCTTTTTACATTTACACCACCAAGATTTAACGCAATTAATGATGTCTTTCAAGCGAAGGATCCTTATCACAGGCGGAGCAGGCTTTATCGGCAGTAGCTTGGCCGAGCGCCTGATTGCAGATCCTGAAAACTTTGTAATCCTTGCGGATGACCTGTCCACCGGGAGCCTCAAGAAACTACCCCTGCAACCCAATGGCAATTGGCGGTTTGTGAAATGCGACGTAAACAACTACCGCGATATTGCCGAGGTGATGCTGGGCAACAAGGTCGATTACGTCTTTCATTATGCAGCTATGGTTGGTGTGCGCCGCACCCAAGAGAACCCTTATAAGGTGCTTGCCGACCTGAATGGCATCAGGCACATCTGCGACCTGAGCAAGAACACCAACGTGAGGCGGCTGTTTTTCGCCTCCTCATCAGAGGTATATGGCGAGCCTGTGAACCTGCCCCAAAACGAAGAAACCACACCTCTGAACTCGCGACTGCCTTACGCGGTAGTAAAAAACGTGGGTGAGGCATTTCTTCGCTCATACAAAAAGGAATTTGGACTTGACTTTACTATTTTCCGCTTCTTCAACACCTACGGACCTAAACAATCGACAGACTTTGTCATGTCGAAGTTTATCCGCCATGCCCTCAAAAACGAGGACATCCCCCTTTACGGCGATGGCACCCAGACACGTACCTTCTGTTTTGTGGACGACAATGTGGAAGCCTGCACCAACGCCCTGTATAACAATGCCTTTGTCAATGATGTGGTGAACATTGGCTCCCATTTTGAAATCCCTATCAAGGGGCTGGCCCAAAAGGTGATCGAAATTACGGGCTCGGGCAGTAAAATCGTTCACCGCCCCCCCCTGGAGGAGGGGGATATGAACCGCCGCCTTCCCGACACTACCAAAATGATGCAGCTGCTCAGCCGTCCACTGATGCCTATAGAGGATGGAATCCGCAGCATCCTCGATAACCTTGATTTTATCATGAACGGCTACGACCAGCAATAACCCTTTGCCATGACCCTTGAAAACATATTTAAAAACATCAATGAAAGGATAGAAACGCTCGATCTTATCCGTGAGCCGCGCGAACTTTATGAGCCCGTTGACTATTGCCTGAAAAACGGGGGAAAGCGAATGCGCCCGGCCATGACCTTGCTGGCATGCCAAATGTTTGGAGGCGATCTGGAAAAAGCCATGAACCCTGCCATAGGACTGGAACTGTTCCACAACTTCACCCTGATGCACGATGACATCATGGACAATGCGCCAATCAGAAGGGGAAAACCCGCCGTGCATACCAAATGGAATGCCAATACAGCCATCCTTTCGGGCGATGTGATGTTTGCCCTTGCCGGGAAATTTATGATGGGGGTTGAAAATGACCACCTTCGAGAGGTAATGGAGACCTACCACAAAACCGTAATAGAGGTGTGTGACGGACAGCAACTCGATATGAACTTCGAGAAACGCGCTAAAGTCAGCCTCCCTGAATACGTTGAAATGATACGCCTTAAGACGGCCGTGTTGCCTGCAGCCTGCCTTAAGGTGGGGGCCATTGTTGCAGGTGCTGGCAAGGATGACAAGGAACACATTTATCACTTTGGAGAATACATTGGCCTGGCATTCCAATTAAAGGATGATTGGCTGGATCTGTTCAGCGACGAATCCAAGTTCGGTAAGAAAAACGGGGGCGATATCCTGGCCAACAAAAAGACCTGGCTTTTTACCAAAGCTCTTGACCTGTCGAATGCACCTCAACGAAAAACCCTGCTGGGCGCCTTTGCCAACAAAATCACTGACCCCGAAGAAAAGATCCGCACAGTGAAGGACATCTATCTTAACCTTGAAATCGACCACCTCGTAATAAAACAGATGGAAGAATATTACGGACAAGCCTTTAGCCACCTCGCAAAAATCAAGGTCCCAGAATCCAACAAGGAAAACCTCTACGCACTGGCAAAAAACCTGTTTGACAGAGAAATCTAGAGAGACTCCAGCAAATTAAAAGACTTTAGAGAAATAGAGGACTAAACGTTTGGAGGATTACAGCAGGAAGCAGAAAGTAAAAAGCAAGAAGATTGTCTTTTATTCATGACCCTGAACCCCTAATTCCAAACCCTATACCCCTTACCATATTTAAAATAATTTTGTATATTTACCATTCGAATATTTTTGACATCCTTTAAACCACTAAATCTCAGAAGTATGAAGAATCTATTACGGGTTTCTGGCTGGATAAGTGGAGTAATCGGGCTTATTATGATGCTCCTGGGTGTGATCTCAGTATTTGCTGGCGGGATCTTTCTGAACCACCATTGGATGAATTACTTCTATCCTGGAAGTATGTTCGTCGTCCTGGGCATATTCCTTTTCCTTGGGACGATGATCTGCAAACTTCCCAAGAAGGAATAACAAGGAAAGACCCAAACCTGCAGGTATTTTTCCTCCTTACGGATTCCTTTCCGTTCTAGCATAAGGACTAACACTGCCGGGCCCATTGAAAAGGGTTCATCCGGAGGCTAAATTGTTTTGTTTACTCAAGAGCTGCTTCTCCCTGCCCTATGCTACTGTCTTAAGCAAGAACCCAAGGGCGGCACCCCCCAGGATAACCCACAAACTGCTGATCTTTTTGAAAGTCATCACTACCACTAGAGCCACCACAAGGATTGCTGCAGCACGCCAGTCCGACGTCACATCAATGGTCATCAGGATGGTCACGCTGATCATCACGGCCACAGCGGCAGCATTTACCGAATCGAGAAAGGCTTCAGTATAGGGTGATTTCCTCAGCCTGGGGATGATGGGGTAGAGAATGACAATAAACAAGAAGCTCGGAAGGAAGATCCCAAGGGTAGCCGCCAGCGCGCCCGTCCATCCTTGTAAAACATAACCCACAAAGGTTGCTGCCGTAAGCACGGGGCCCGGGGTAAACTGCCCTATGGCAATGGCGTCGAGCAACTGCTGATGGCTTAGCCATTCCAGTTTCTGCACCAATTCCCCGTCAATATAGGCCACAAGCACATAGCCTGATCCAAACAACACCGCCCCGATCTTCACAAAGACCAGGAACAACTTCAGGGTCGTTAATTGGCTCGCTGCAGCACCTCCTGCCTGAAGCAGCAAAAAAGGCGCAAGGCTTTTCAGGTTATCGCTTCCGCGAAAGCCCTTGTGAATTCCGTAAACGGCCATCCCAAGAACTCCTGCCCCCAGGATGGCAGCAATCTCTCCCAGTCCCAGCAGGGTGGCTGCAAGCACTCCAGCAGCCAGCAATGCCAACCAAGAATTCTTAATTGCTTTACGCCCCAGTTGGATGATGGCTCCCGTAATGACTGCAATCACCGCCGGCTTCAGCCCAAAAAAGAATGCCTCGATAGAAGGCAAATGCCCCAGGCTGACGTATAACCAGGCAAGCATGCCCGTAAGCACTACAGCGGGAATAATAAACCCAAAACCTGTTGCCAGCATTCCCCGAAAACCCCTTAACTTATAGCCGGCAAGCATGGTCATCTGCGTAGAATTGGGGCCAGGGATCAGGTTTACCGAGCCCATGAAGTCAAGAAACAACTGCTGGGATATCCATCCCCGCCGATACACGATCTCTCGCTCCATCAAGGCAACATGAGCCGCAGGCCCGCCAAAGGCAATAAATCCTAATTTGAAGAACTCTAAGAAAAGTTTGGACAGGGAGGGCTTCTCCGATTCTTTCATCACCAATAAGGTATTGTTTGAAACAGCAAAAGAAAAAACACTAAATGCAATGAATTTGTTCGTGAAAACCAATAAGATCAGACTCAAGGGAGAATGGGAAAACGAAAATATCAGGAAGGCATTTACAAAAAACTAAAAAATGTTTACCTTTGCCCCGGTATTCTCGGGGTGTAGCGCAGCCCGGTTAGCGCGCGTCGTTCGGGACGACGAGGCCGGAGGTTCGAATCCTCTCACCCCGACAAAAAGCCATGGATCTTATCCGTGGCTTTTCTTTCGGAAACAAGGGAATTTGGAGGCTTTTAAGAATAAAGGGAATTTAGTGACTTCAGTGACTAAATAGATTTAAGAGAATAGAGCAATCAGTAGCGGCCCCAACCTTAAACCTTAAGCCTTAAACCAGAATGACCTTCCCCAGCCCTCCGCAGGCAAGCAGACAAGCTCTCCAAAGGGGGAGTCAACCCCCAACCTGGAACTTGGAATCTGGAACCTTGAACCCCAAACTTAAAAGCTACTTCGGCAGTTTGATCTCATAAACCTTCCTTGAGCGGTTGGGCAACTCCGTTGAGCGGATCCAGGGGTTGAGCAGACGCAGTTCTTTATAATTGGCACCCTGCTGAAGGGCAAAGGAGGGCAGGTCGGTAATTGTTGTGTCGACAGTCAGGGTCTGAAACTCAAGCGGTGGATACAGGTCTTCCTGGCGAAAATGAAAACCACTGGCCTGGGGATCACTAAAAATGGCTTTTACGGCCAGGATGCGGAACATATATCTCGAGGTTTCCTCGTTCAGATGCAGGTCATAGTATTCGCTTACCTTCTGATTCGCCAGTTGCCTGCTCACGCCAGCATTACCCATATTATAGGCTGCAGCGGCCAGGGTCCAGTTTCCAAAACGATTGCGGGCATCCAGGAGATATTTACAGGCGGCTGCCGTAGCCTTCTCCAGGTGGTAGCGCTCATCAACCTGGTTGTTTACCTCAAGGCCAAGATCCCTGGCTGTTTGCTGAAGCAGCTGCCAGTAGCCCGCAGCTCCAGCAGGCGACACCACATTCATCAGTCCACTCTCAATGAGGGCCAGGTATTTGAAGTCATCGGGCACCCCGTGTGCGGCCAGGATGGGCTCTATAACAGGAAACCAACGATTGGCACGCTTGAAATACAACAGGGTATTGCTTTGCCAGTAGGTGTTCACCAACAATTCGCGGTCGTACCGCTCCCGCAGATCCCAGGCATCGAGCTCAACCACCTCTCCTGCAAAACTGATCCTATCAGGCAGGGGAAGTGCATAAATACCATAATGGTTGCGAAAGGAGTCACCATAATAATCTTCGTCTGTTTCAGCTTCCGTCCAGAAAACAAACAAAGCAACAGTGGCAAAAGCCAGTACTGACAAAAATAAGGAAATATTCAGTCGTTTAAACATAGGGGTAAGAAGGTTTACACAATCAAAAAAAACAGGTTCGAGCACAACGCTTTGATAACTTATTCTTCAGGGTTTGCTACTATTTCCGAACAAAGAAGCTAATTTTAACTCGTTCTAAATAGCAACGATAATGCTATCGTTTTATTTGATAACCCTTGTCAATTAAGGCAATTCAAGAGTTGTGCAAATTTTCACAAAAATAAAACAATTAAGTAAAAGGTTGTTATTCAAAAAACAAAATTTATTCCAACAAAACCGAAACGCATATTAACGACAACATTCGCCCGACGAGCGTTATGCATCCCTTGCCAATCGCTATTTTCCCACTGAAAAGCTTGGCCATTACTTAAATTTTGTAGTTTTGTAAACGGTTAAAATAAACACTTTTAAAGGAGATTTTGTATATGAACATTGCCGAATTAAAGGGAGCCCGCAAAGTCCTTAACAAGGTTAACTACCAGCACAAGGAACTGCTCAGGGGCTACACTGACAAAATTCTGTACATCAACGTTGGCAGCCATGAAATCCGCGAGAAGGACGTGCCGCCGGTTATGAAGGAAAAATTCATCGGAGGAAAGGGCTATGGCCTGCGCCTTTTGTGGGATGCCACCAAACCCGACACCCGATGGAATGACCCCGAGAACGAGATCATCATCTCTTCGGGTCCCGTGGGAGGAATTACCCAGTATTCAGGCTCAGGGAAGTCGCTTATTGTAAGCCTCTCACCTCAAACCGATTCGGTGATGGACTCCAACGTGGGTGGTTTCTTCGGGCCCTTCCTGAAGTTCTCGGGTTACGATGCCCTCGAATTGCAGGGCAAAGCCGAAAAAGACGTAATCATTTATATCGATGGGGTAAACCATACCATCGAGGTCTTTGAAGATCCGGGACTGAGTGCTGACTCGCATATCCTGGCCGATGAACTTACCGAGATGTTTGCCCACGATGAAAAGGACTACCGCAACATAGGCATTGTCTCCTCGGGAGCTGCTGCTGAACACTCCCTGATCGGGATGCTCAACTTCACCTTCTATGATGTGAAGCGCAAGAAGATCCGCCTGAAGCAGGCCGGACGCGGTGGTATCGGCACTGTTTTCCGCGACAAAAAGATCAAGGCCATCGTTTCGCGCATCACGGGCGTATCAGGCGACCTGAACCATGTGGCCGACCTGGAAACCATCAAGGAACGCGGCCGCCGATTCAATCGCGAGATGCGCGAACTGGACGATCACCAGTGCCAGATGCGCAAAAAGGGTACGGCCAACATTGTCAATGTAATGCAGGATTATGACTTGCTGCCCACCCACAACTTCAAGTACGGCAGCCTGCCCGATGGTGAAAAAATTCACAGCAACATTTTCCGCGACAAATACTTCACCCAGAATATGCCCGATGGCTGCTGGATCGGCTGCAACATGTCTTGTGCCAAGGCAGTGGATGATTTTAAACTGAAGACCGGGCCCTACGCAGGGGATAAGGTTATTGTCGATGGCCCCGAATACGAGAACGCTGCAGGCCTGGGTTCCAACCTCGGCGTCTTTGATCCTGAAGCCATCATCGAAGCCAACTTCTATTGTGACACCTATGGCATCTGCACCATTACCTGGGGTACGCTGATGGCTTTCGTAATGGAATGCTACGAAAACGGAATTCTCAATAAGGAACGCACCGGTGGCCTGGAGCTTAACTTTGGCGACTGGGAAAACTCCATGGAGGTGATGCACCAATTAGCTCGCGGAGAGGGCTTTGGACTGGTAGCAGGAATGGGCGTAAAGAAAATGAAGGAAATGTTCATTGAAAAAGGCTGGGGTGACCCGAAATTCCTTCAGGACATTGGCATGGAGAACAAAGGCCTTGAATACAGCCAGTACGTTTCAAAGGAATCGCTGGCACAGCAGGGCGGTTATGCCATGACCAACAAGGGCCCGCAGCACGATGAAGCCTGGCTGATCTTCATGGATATGGTCAACAACCAGATCCCCAGCTTCGATGACAAGGCTGAAGCCCTCCACTACTTCCCTATGTTCCGCACCTGGTTTGGCCTGATGGGCCTCTGCAAGCTATGCTGGAACGACGTAGTGCCCGAAAGCAACGCCGAGGCTGAAGAACCCCATAAGATCCCCGAGCATGTGGATAACTACGTGGCTATTTACCAGGCCGTTACGGGCAAACCTTTCGATAAGGAAGAAATGATCCGCATGAGCGAAAGGGTTTATAATTTCCAGCGCATCTTTAACATCAGGCGTGGTTTTGGCCTGCGCAAGCACGACGCCCAACCCTACCGCGCTGCAGGTCCCGTTACGGTGGAAGAATACGAATCAAGAGCCGAGCGTTACGACAAACAACTCAAGGAAATCCTGGGCTATGATCCTGAGGGCAAAAGCACACAGGAAAAAATGGCCGTATTGCGCAAGCACCGCGAAGCCCAGTATGAGAAACTTCTTGATGCTGTCTATAAGCGCAGGGGTTGGACCAAAAATGGCGTCCCCACCCTTGAGCATCTTAAAGACCTGGGCATGGATCTGCCCGAGCTGCTCGAGGTTGTCAAGCCCCACCTGGCATAAGGCCTGACCAGCGAACCATCATAACAGGGCTGTCTCAGAAAAGCGGAGACAGCCCTTTCTTTTCCCCCCTGGAAAAGAGCTCCTCCCCCATTCCTGACCCCCTCTATTCATCATCAGAAAAATCCGTAAGGGTTCTGCCAAGGTTTTAGGCCAAGGCAAAGGCATGCCATGAAGGAACCAGAAACGGAGATCATCCGGAGATAAAACGTATCTGAAACGTACTTTAAACGTATTTTGTACGTCTAAGGTACGTCTAAGGTACGTCTTAAGTACGTCTAAGGTACGTCTTAAGTAGGGCTCTGATCCATGGCAACTGTCAGCCGGTGGAAGGCCAAAACCAGCCTGGTGGAATTGGAAAAAAAGGGTGAAGGTAGCATTGTGCCAAAGCTTACCTCCGGCAATACCTAAACAAAGGGGTGGGTTAAAAGGATTTCTCCCTGGGGAGTCCCGGAGACAGGGGCCTCAGGTGGTCACTGGAAGGCGATGCGGCCGGCAGGTTTACGGCTCAAGCTCCAGCCTGAGTTTCCGGGGCAGGCCGGCGACCACCTGGTCGTAGGAGTGGTCGATCCATTTGAGCAGCAAGGCATCGGAAACCGAGCCATCGAGGATCACCATGTTCCAGTATTTCTTGTTGAAATGCCAGGCGGGCTGAACGGCGGGGTAGCGTTCGCGCAGTTCCAGGGCTTTTTCAGGGTCGCATTTAAGGCTGATGGCGGGGAAGGTATCCACATCGGTCAGGGCAAACATCTTGCCCATGACCTTAAACACCAGGGTCTCCTGGTCGAAGGGGAAGCCTTCGGTGACTCCCTTTTTGGCCAGGCAGTAGTCGCGGAAGGTCTCGATATCCATTCAATCGTCGGTTCGCTTGAGGATGACGGCCGTGCGGTTCCCGTAGGGGAGGGCTTCTTCGGTTTCCTTTAGTTTCTTCCAGGCGCGGGCGATGATGACCTCGTCGATGTCGTCCGGTTTGCAGGGCACTTCCACAATATATTCATCCTCGGCATAGGTGGCAATGTTGCACTTCACGATGGCTTTTCCCATGGATGCAAAATTTGAATCAGTCAAAATTTCATTTGCAGCCCCCTTTCGGGAAAATCCCGTCAAGGCAAGCTCAACAGCAATATTACGAAAAAATCGGGAAAGCCCATTCAAAACCCTGACAACTATTATAACCCTAACCACCAGAAGAACCCTGACATTCATTCAACTCCTCAACTTCTCAACTTATCAACTTCTCAACTCCTCAACTTCTCAACTTCTCAACTTCTCAACTTCTCAACTTATCCGCCATCTCTGTTTCATCTTTTTTTTGTATCTTTGCAGTACATTCTCCGGGGCTGACATGGCTTTGACAGCGGGTCGAGTGGGAATGTAAGCATGCCGAGCGCTGTGAACGCGGCTCGTTAATCCCGATTCTCAAGCCTATAAACGGCAACGATTACAACTACGCTTTGGCTGCCTAATAATAGTTATTAGGTGCCATTTGCTTCCCGGGAAGCCACGCCCGGCCGCGTCCCCAAGGAAGCATCATCAAAAGCCGGGATAAGTTGTGCAAGGCCCTGGTGCACGATCGAAAATAAAAAGGGCTCAGGCAATGGATAGGGCCGCCTTTCCCCAGTTCAACGCTGAAACTCCAATGAGAGGATAAGCATGTAGAAAGCATTTTTGCTGCTCGTTTGGACGAGGGTTCAATTCCCTCCAGCTCCACAAAAAAAAGGCTGCCCCGCAAAAAGAGGCAGCCTTTTTTTTCTTTTTCACCAATCTTTTGTTTTTTTCACTAAAGGGCTTGCCAAGCTTCCTTGCCCCCCGCTACTATCGGGAAATACCGATACAGCTTTTTATTGTAAATCACCGGGGTGCACCCTTAAACCCGCCTGGGATGCAATTTAGGGGTATCCCTGATGATAATCCTGATTTTTTTATAATTATCGCCTCAGCCCTGTTTTCATGCAATTAAATATTTTATTTGTCGACATTTTTTGTTGCTTAATTTCGCTAAATTTTTTGATTTACTAATTTTTAGGCAAAATAATTTCATAAAGTATATTATGGTTTTTATATTTTATATTATTCTATTTATCTAATTTTCAATTTATTATATTTTTTATCTAATAAATTCACTTATAGTTATTCGTATTTAATTAGTAAAAACCCTTAGTTAAAAATATGGGAAAATCCTAATTGCCCACCCTGAGGGATGGCTGTACTTTTATGATGTAAAATCAATGAAAAAGATTTTTCGAACGCTCTTTTCTTTTATTCATTAAACCCTCCCCAAAATGAAAAAACTTTTACCCATCGCAACCAGCGTGTGGATCATTTGTATGTTAATAATAAGTACAGGCCTTCAGGCACAGGGCATACAAGTATCCCCCGCTCATGAAGGCACTCCGATCAACGGTTTGGTTTCCCCGAGCCAGGAGATGCCAGTCTTTTCCAACCCAACCGGACTCACCCCTGCTTCAACGTCTTCACAATCCTCTTACCAGGGGATGAAGACTGCCGTTTATGAGCCTTCAGGATTATGCAGCACGGATGTTCCTTTTCTCGTTGTTGACCTTTCAGCAGCGCCAGCCGGGACCTATACCCTGACAGATGCAATTCGTAACGGCACTTGCTGTGGGGTAAATGATGGAGCAGTTCGCTGCTTTGAAGTTTTGCTGATCGTATCCGATGAAACGGCAGCAGTAAGCCTGGACGTATTGGGAGCTACCGCAACAGGTGCAGCCGATTGGTGGCTCACTCCCCTGCCTGCATCCGACGGGACTTGCACAAGTCCCTCCTATAAGGTAGGAGATGAAGTTTGCATTCAGGACGGGGGCCTGTATGCCCTCACTTTTTGCAAACCTGGACAGAACATCTACGAATTGCAAATCGAAGCCATTGCTAAACCTTCCATTCCTGAGGTGTTTGAAGTACGGCAAGACTGCAGCAGTCTTTTACAGGTAAGCGGTTATGATGCTTCCAGCCTAAGCTGGAGCGGCGAATTTGCAGATGCCCTCGATTTCTCCACAGGCAATGACAGCCCCACCTTTACCTGGATTGAAGGGATGCCCCTTTATCCCAATGCCATTGACTTTAGCGTTTGTGGAACAGCTACCGGACTGGAAAACTGTTCGGGATACATTGAGGAGATTTGTGAAACCACAAGTGTTTTTGTTTACCCCGAACTGCAAGTGGGAGTAAGCCCTGAAGTTCCGCTGTTTTGCGAAGATGGCCAGGTGGAACTGATGGCCGGCATCAGCGGAGGCAAACCGCCCTATTCTGTTCAGTGGATTAACCCCCTGGGCGAGATTGCGGGAAACGGAGAAACGATTCTTGCTGATGTGACAGGAACCTGGACGCTGGTAGTGGCCGATGCCCTGACCAATGCCAATTGTCAGGCAGCCGAAATTGAAATTGAAGTCATTCAGACCATCCTTTCCCTGGAAGGCAACGTGGAAAACGTTGCCTGTTTCGGTGGAAACGACGGCAGCATTGAAGCAACAGTTGAAGGAGGCACTGCCCCCTATCAGTTTCATTGGAGTCATGACGCCAGCCTCAACGGCCCTATTGCCCAGGGACTTGAGGCAGGAACCTATATCCTGACTGTGGCCGATAGCAACGAATGTACTGTCACCATGACCTTTACGGTTGAACAAGCTGCAGCTGACCTGCTGGCACAAATCGTTCAAATTGAAGACGAGAGCTGCCTGGGCGCCAACAACGGCACCGCAGCCATCAACACCCTGGGCGGAACCCCACCCTATACCTTATTGCTTACTGACCCCAACGGCCAGGAAGTCATTGCCGATGGTTTTGGTGGAGTAAAATCGACTAGCACCAGCCGTATGCGCCACAACGAAATCAGCCGCTCCAGGAACACCCCCTCTCAAGAAGACCTTTTAAATGTCTTGGAACAAGTTGAAGCCGATTATTTCTTTAGTAACCTAATGCCCGGCACATACCAGGTAAGCCTGACTGATGCCAATGGGTGTGAAACCCAGATTAGCTTTACCCTTGCCGAAGGACCTGCCAGTGAGGTTGTGATTACGCCCGACGGGGAAACCGAGTTTTGCGCCGGCGGATGGATTACCCTCAGCGCCACCGAAGGCCTCTCCTACCTGTGGAACACAGGGGAAACAACCCAAAGCATTGCTGTTGACGAAACGGGAGAATACACCGTCCAGGTTACCTTTGGAAACAACTGTATTGGTGAGGCTGCCATTATGGTAGTGGTTAATGCCATGCCTGAAGTCAGCCTTTCCGCCTTTGAACCGGTTTGCAGCAACACTGCAGCATTTTCCCTTGGCGGTGGCATCCCTGAAGGGGGCATTTATTCGGGCGAAGGTGTTTATGAGGGGATTTTTGACCCCAGCCTCCTTTTACCCGGCACCTACGAAATAAGCTATATTTATGCTGATCCTAATGGTTGCAGCGCTGCTGCCACCCAATCCATTGAAGTACTTCAGGCTCCCTGCATTGAGGTAAGCCATACCGATGTCAGCTGTTTTGGAGGCCACGATGGCTCCATCACAGTAAATATTACTTGTGGAAATGTCATCCAGATTTGCATTATTACCTCCCTCGACGACCTGGAAGAATGCCTTGACAAGTCAAAAATAGGGGGTGCACAGTATAACAACCTTCCTGCGGGCACATATTTCATCGTGGCCGAGGATGCTAATGGCTGCTATTCGATTGAAGAAGTGACCATTAATGAGCCTTCCCACCTGGTGGCTGAAGCCGGCAATTACGAGGAAATGATTTGCCAGGATGGAGTAACCAGTGTGATCATCACTGCTGAGGGCGGCACACCCCCTTACACGGGTACCGGAACCTTCACCGTGGGCACCGGTGAACATACCTTTGTTGTTAGCGATGCCAATGATTGCCTTGCAGAGGTCAGCATTGAGATCGAGGCAGCACCCCTAGTTGCGTTTGTTTGTCCCGAAGACATTCAGATCACGACTCTTGATAATACTTTCATCCTTGACGGAGGCCTTCCGGAAGGCGGCATTTATTCAGGAAACGGGATTACTTTTGATGAAGCAACGGGAGACTACCTGTTTGACCCTGCCTTAGCAGGCACAGGTGAACACAACATACAATATTATTATGAGGATGAATATGGCTGTAGTTATTCATGCGAATTCATGATCGTGGTGGTTTTTGACCCCGATTTTGAATGCCCTGAAGACCTGGTATTGTGTGAGGATCATGAGGCCATCGAGCTTGTTATTAGCGGCCATGAAGGTCAGTTTAGTGGTACGGGCGTTGTGGACAATGTGTTTGACCCGCAGATGGCGGGCCCCGGTGAACACCAGATTGTTTTCACCTATTCCGATGCCTATGAAAATGAATACAGCTGTAATTTCCTTATCACGGTGAATGCACTGCCTGAGGTTAGCTTTGCCGAGCTGGTGGATGTATGCGAACATGGCCCAGCTTTCACCCTTGAAGGCGGATTTCCCGAAGGAGGCGTTTACAGCGGCCCTGGCGTGGTTAATGGCATATTTGACCCGACCATTGTTGGGGCAGGCACCTATGAGTTGACCTATACCTACACAGATGCCAATGGATGCAGCAACTCAGCCTTGTCCTCCATATACGTGAAGACTATGTATGCCTTCTATGAGATAGAGGACGTTAGCTGCAATGGCGGAAGCGATGGTGCCATTTACCTGGAGGTTCACAATGGAAACGGCACCTATTATTTCCTCTGGAGCAACGGAGCCACGACACAGAACCTTGAGAATGTCCCCGCTGGCGAGTACAGTGTGGAGATTTACGATGGCATCAACTGCACCCTGTATGTCACAAACATGATCGTTGACGAAGCCAGCGAGATCGTCATTGCAGGGGAAGTTGAACAGATCTCAGCCTTTGGCGAGAACGACGGCTCCATAATTACCGGCGTCAGTGGTGGCAATCCGCCCTATAGCTACGCCTGGAGTAATGGCGAAACCACAGCTGACCTTTATGACCTGGCCCCCGGCACCTATACCCTTACCGTTACCGATGCCAACGACTGTCAGGCCACCGCTGAATTTGTCATCGAAGAGCCTGAAAACATTTTGGACCTGCAGGTCACCATTGAAGTCAATATTGCCACTCCGGACCCGGATGAGGTCGATGAGCTGATCTTTGCAGTAGTGGTGACCAACCTGAATCAAACCATTGACGCCACCGGTGTCAGCGTTGAAAACATTCCTCCCGACGTATTCCCCTATATCACCCGGGTGGATGACGGAACCCACGGCACTTATGACCCCGTAACAGGTGTCTGGACCATCGGCACCATCCCTGCCGGTGGATATGCCCTGCTGGTTTACAGCACCGGTATGCTGCTGAGCGAGGACATCCCATCGGCCATCAATGCAGCCGAAATCCTGCCCTTCGATCAAACAGAAACCAACCTGGCCAACAACTACGACGAGGTGGTGGTCACCATTGGTGAGTCAACCGGAGGCGATGACGGCGGTATTGAAAGCGATGGCAACATGGCTTCGCAGATCGCCCTGAGGCATCACAAGCGGCTGTTTGAAAGCCGTCACATTGCGTTGGAAGACCGCCTGAAGGAGATGTCCGCATTTGAAATCAGGGACATGCTAACCGGCGCCATCAATACGGCAACGCTCGACGGGACTCCTGCCACAGGTATCAGCTATTTCATTCCCGAAAAGGGACCTGCCGAGACCCATGCATACATCTCAACGCCTGCAGATCTGCTGGCCATTACCAATGCCAAAGAGATCTTTGCCGTTGACTACCTGCAGGAGAACAACAGCCGCAGAGCTGCTATCCTGGCCATTGCCACCAATCCCGGCGTAGTGTACGACCATACCAAGGTGATTTGCGACCGGCTCACCGGAGCTTCCCTTGAAGAGATCAGGCATATACAGATTGCCGATCAGCCTTTCATCCTGTCGAAACTGGTTCACCCCAACGGGTATGTGGACTATGCAGTAAGCTTTATCGCCACCTGGAGAAACAATGGATTCACCATTGACAACCGCTGGCACAATGAATTGTACAACCCCAACGGGACTGAGGAAGTATTTAACTTCCAGGTCTGGTCGGTGACCCCGCAGTTCACCCGCGAACTAGTGGAAGACATTCTCGAGTCGATGAGCAGCACGGGCGACCTGACCTTCAGGAATGCCACTGTTGAGCCAGAGATTCCCCTGGTCTACGTAAAAAACGGCAGCTACCGCAACGGAAAATTGATGCTTAACCTTGTCAACACCAACGGTGCATCAAGCATCACCGTTTATGGTACAAAAGCTGTTGTTGAAAACGGCAACAGGGAAGGCTTCCAGATTGAAGTAAGCATTCCTTCTTCGGGAACTTCAAGCGTGGAAATCCCCGTAGGTTATTTGTTTGATGCAGGCTTCTCGATTGCCAACAACAAGGACAACACCCGCGACGTGCTGTACTATGCAGATGGCCCCTGGATGTTTGATTACGATCCGGGTAACTCAATGGTCAGCCATTTCAGCACAGAAGCCGAAAACGGCGTGCTTCACGACAGGTCCTATAACATTGAGCGTAATGCCAGCATCAAGGGTTCGGTAAGGACTTACGCCTCTTTGTTCCGCAGGCTTGGTCCCGGCACGATGCCGATGGATATGACCCAGTTTGAACAGGTGGTCTTTAACGCCCATGGCGTGGGCACCGTTGAAGTTATGATCGCCAAGGCAAGCATTCATGCATGGAATGAACAATACCGCACTGTGATTACCCTGAACCCCAATGATCAGGAATACAGGATAAACTTCAGTGATCTGAAAACCGCGGAAGGTCAGACTGGATTCACCGCCGATGATATCATCTCGGTGATTTTCAACCCCATTGGCAATGGAAGCCAGGCAAGCCCCTTCGAGGTGAACATTTCGAACCTGCACTTCATCAACCACCTCATTGAGGAAAATGAAGCTGGTATTTTCTACACCAGCTATCCGAACCCCTTCAAGAATACCACCACCCTTGATTTCGTATTGAAAAATGAAAACAAGGTGAAGGTAGAGATCCTTAACCTTTACGGACAAGTCCTAGAAGTCCTCAATGATGGATACCTGCATGCAGGCACCCACAGGGTTGAATGGACTCCCAAAGGACTGAAAAACGGAATCTACATTTTCCGCATTACTATTGGAAATGAAACATATTCTGGAAAGATGATTTATCAGCCGTAGCAATACCCCTGAAAATCGTCGAAAGCCATCCCGGGGAGGGGGTGGCTTTTTTTTATACCCCGCTGGTACCTATTTAGAAAATTTCGAGGACGTCAGATTGGCACTGGGGGATTCACTGATTGCCCATAAAATCAGAATAGAAATATTAAAGCATTTTAATACTATTTTATGCCTTATGCGTTTATACTGGTTTTTTATCGATGTTTTTTACAAAGAAAATATAAGACAAAAATGACAAACATAATAAAAACACAAGAAAACAATAGTGAAGAGATAAAACATATAAATAAATTTTATGTTGTTGTTTATCAGTTATTTAAATAAGCACACCCTTCATTTTTATGCAATAAAAACAGAGTTTTATCAGGGTTTCCCCTAGTATCAATTTTAGGAAATATACGTATTGCAAATCATTGTATTAACCAATAATTTTATCAGACTTGATCTAACTTTTTTATCTTTTTGTATAACATTAAACCAGAATCCAAAAAAGAAGTTTCCACTTAAACCCTTTCAGACATGAAAAAACAATTACCTCTCCTGATATTTTTGGCCATGAACTCCGTCAGCCTCCTGAGGCCAGGATCTGTCTCTTATACACATCTCCGCGCCCACGAC
>LSQX01393057.1_pt1 | contig 28594 bp, 30 predicted proteins | sample 654561 | NCBI WGS metagenome assembly LSQX01 (sample SAMN04489861, study PRJNA283612) | anaerobic digester metagenome | isolation source: 4 biogas reactors fed with cattle manure at either 37C or 55C with and... | place: Denmark: Kongens Lyngby | collected 2014
TCCATGGATGTACCTTTAAATCCTCGGTAAAAGTCAAAGATAGTATCCAGAGGTGGTCTCACAGTGTTGCCAAACATAGGCGGTATTCCGTATTTCTCTTTCAATATCTCCCTCAGTCTGGCATGAATCTCCGCTTTTTTCTTCCAATGAACAAACAGCTTTTTCATCGTTTCGTAGTTTTCTTCCGGTGTTTTATTAAGATTCGCATTTTTTCTCAAGACTAGTTTGTTATAAGTATAAGCCTCTAGATCTGCAAGGAGTTCCGGGTACTCATCATCCTCCATTAAACAAGTTTCCTTGTGTTGAACAGTTTGTCCATCGGAAGAAGTAAAGTGTGCCGTACTTCCCAGTATTTCTGCACTCTTTGTATCAGCAACCAAACCGGCGCCAAAAGTAGCATCTGCATAAATATCATCGAAAGGACGAGTATAGTATTCGATCTCCTTTTCATAATCTTCTTCCATTTCCCTGATCGTCCCGTTAGCATAACCGATACACCACGTTTCAAACATGGCTAAAACCGGTACTCTATCCGGTTCTTGATGACTAGCAGTGGTTAGAATCCTTTTCACTCGCTCTTCATAGGTTTGTTGTTTATTTGCCATTCTGTACTCCTTTTATTACACTTACTCGTTTTGGAGTAATTCGTATTTTTTTAACATACCATGGTATTTTCTAGTTTTATTATAGACTATATACAGATTTTGTCAACAGTTTTTTGTATTTATTTTTTACTTACAATTTATGTATGCTTTATTTTGTTATTTATAAGCATTTTTTTGCCTCTGATTTTTTGAGTGTTCGAGCGAATTCTAACGCATTCTTTAGATAAATGAGAGGCTATGTTATAATAAACTTAAAAAACAACTGGTGAAAAATGGAAACAAATACAAAAGATATCATCATCCGAACGGCAACAAAGCTTTTTTATCAATTTGGATATAATAAGACGACTTTACGAAAAATAGCAAAAACCTATGGCTATAGCCACACTGCTTTATTCACTTATTTCAAAAATAAAGGCGAGATTGGCTCAATCTTGCAAACCAATTATTTATATGAACTCGTGGCTCAAACGAAAGCATTTTTAAAATCTCATCACTGCCCCGAAGACGATCCGCTGATGGCCTTTTACTATTATTGGTATTTACACTTTACCTTTTTAAAAAAAGACCGTCATTTTGCTAACTTTTATTTTGAATACTACGAAGCCGAAAATCCCCAATTTGTACAGGTGTCCTTGACCACGGGTAAAGAGATAACCCGCGATCTTTTTAAACTTCATCTGTCTCGATCGGTTTGGGTGGATAGGCTAAATTATGAAATGATCACAGCCATGGATATGATCGTTGCCAGCCACTATTCTCAAGATAAGATTACCATCGACAACGCTTTAGAATATCTGTACAATTTCTTTTATTCCAATCATTATATAAGGCCGACAGATGCGTCTAAGGATAGAGAGTATTACATCGAAATAATTGAAAACACCACTTTGCCCTCAGAAGAGATTGTAGAGGATCTGTTTGATTAGCCTCTGGCTTTTGTAGCGAACAGTACCATTGATCCTACAGCATCAACCTCTATCATCCCATTAAAAAAAGACTATCCCGATATTGGAATAGTCTTTTCGTTTGTTTTGTACACATTGAGTTATATTTCCTCAACATAAATCAGACCCTTTACCTCCGATACTTTTCTTACCAATTCATGGTGATCGATGCGTTTATTCAATTTGATGATCATAAAGACAATCAAACCCGAAGGCCCGAGGTCCCTAGATTTATGGACTTGCATATCCATTATTTTCCAGTCCTGATTTTTTGTATACTCCATAAAGAAGTTTAAATAGTCGACGGATTCAAAGTTCAGATACAGTGAAACCACCCGCGCATCCTGAAACAAGTAGGCGTCGATATGGCGCATAAACCGCATTACCACGAAAATAGATAGACCTACGAAAATAGCACCTTCGTAATACCCGATGCCAATGGCCAAACCCGTACAGGCTGCCGCCCATAAACCTGCGGCGGTGGTCAAACCTCTGACTTGATTTCTCTTCGTTAAAATAATGGTACCGGCACCTAAAAAACCGATCCCACTGATAACCTGTGCACCCAAACGGGACGGATCTCCGGTTTTAAAAAACTCGCTGATGTATTGATTGGTCATCATAACAAGAGCCGATCCTAAACAAACCAACATATAGGTTCTAAAACCGGCCGGTTGGTTGCGGGAAGACCTTTCGATCCCCATGACACCGCCGACGATCAATGCCAGTACCACACGTACCATCATGGCGAGTAAACTTAAATCCCTAACAGGGTCTAACCATTCTATCATCTCTTCCAACTTTCCATACTCAAAATATGATCTCTGTAAGGTGAATGATACAATGATACGGGTTTAAAGATACCTTTACAAGCTTTCTATCAACACAATAAAGTTTGCCTTAAGTAAATATCTGTCTTAATGCCTGAGTGATTTTAAGATTTTATATTGTTGAATGTGTGGCTCGCTTCTATACAGCATTTTTCATCAGATTGAAACTCGATACAAAACACACAAAAGGACCTCCCATATCCCAAGATGAGGAGGTCCTTTTTTGTAAAGAATCAACCGTGCAATTGATCGAAGGGTTGCTTTATTTTCTTTCGATCTTTTTAAAAGCTTCGGTTTGTTCTTTAATGCCTTTTTCCGCAGCAAAACGTTCGATACTGGAAGCACCGAAAAATCCGTCTAAGCCTTCAATGCGTTCGATGACGTAGCGGGCATCTTCCGGTTCCGCAATGGGACCGCCGTGGCAAATAACCAAGATATCCGGATTGACCGAACGGCCGGCTTCCATAATTTCCCGTACTTTCACAACGCTGTCATCTAAGGTTAGAGCGGTTTGTGCACCGATGGTGCCCTTGGTGGTCAGACCCATGTGGGCAACTAAAATATCCGCCCCTGCTTTTGCCATAGCTTTGGCCTGTTCGGGATCAAAGACATAGGGCGTGGTCATCATATCCAACTCATGGGCAATCTGAATCATTTCTACTTCCAAATCGTAACCCATACCTGTTTCTTCGAGATTTTGGCGGAAAACACCGTCTATCAGACCAACCGTCGGGAAGTTTTGCACACCGCTGAAACCCATGGACTTTAATTCCTTTAAAAAGACTTCCATGATTCTAAAAGGGTCGGTTCCACATACACCGGCCAAAACAGGTGTTTCTTGAACCACTGGCAACACTTCCTTTGCCATGTCCACGACAATGCCGTTGGCATCACCGTAGGATAAAAGCCCGGCTAAGGAACCTCTGCCGGCCATTCGATAACGTCCGGAGTTGTAAATAATCAGCATATCCGCGCCGCCGGCTTCGGAACTTTTAGCAGTGATACCGGTACCTGCGCCGACTCCCAATAAAATATTTCCTTTTGCAATACGATCTTTATATTGCGCAATAATTTCTTGACGAGTTAATTTGTTCATAAAATCCTCCTATTCTTTTTCCATAAAAGCAACCAAGGTTTGAGCAGCCTTTAATGCAAATTCTTTATCGTTGATGTGGGCATCTATTTCATAGATCTCCACTTTTTCGTTGGTAATGGCCTCGCGGACAGCTCTGAATAATGCCGCATCTTCTTTCGGTCCGTGAAAGGGGCCCCCTTCTATATCAATTCCGGACAAACCCTTTAGTGGAATCATCAAAGCGGTGGGTCCTGTAGCCATATTGAGCTTTTCACCAATCTTGTTACCCAAGGCTATATTTTCATCCACATTGGTGCGCAAGAGCGTAATCATAGGGTTGTGTCGATATAAGGTTCTTTCCTTTAAATGATCCGGAACCGAATCGTAGGAGCCGAAATTAGCCATATCCAGTGCGCCTAAGGATACGACCTGGGGCACACCGGCTTTGGCAGCGGCTTCCAAACGATGGGGTCCGGCATTTAAAATGCCACCGATCAGCTCATCCGCCCATTCCGTTGTGGTGATATCTAAAACGCCCGCAAAAAAGCCTTGTTCGATTAAGCTTTCCATGGTCTTACCACCGGTACCCGTGGCATGGAAAACCAAAACTTCATAACCCTTGTCTTCCAAAAATTCCTTAGCGACTTCCACACAGGGTGTGGTTAAACCGAACATCGTCGCACAGATCAATGGTTTTTTCTGAACATGTATGGGACGATCGTAATTCACCATACCGGCTATGGCGTGGGCGGCATTGGCAAAGATACGCGTAGAAATCGAGTTGATGCCCGCCACATCCACAATGGAGGGCATTAAAATCAAATCGCTGCTTTCGATATAGCGCGAGACATCCCCCGATGCCATAGTACTGACGATGAGTTTCGGCACACCGATGGGCAAAGCCCGCATGGCAGGTGCCACCATAGCCGTACCCCCGGAACCCCCTAAGGAAATAATGCCGTGAAATTTACCTTCCTCGTAAAGTTGCGGCACCAACTTTTCCATACCTTCACTCATAACCTGTGTGGCATAAGCCCTATCCTTCCGGCTGACCACTTCATCAAAATCCACCCCCACCGCTTGGGCGATGTCCTTTCCGTCAATGTCGGGAACAATCGATGTTTCAAAAATCCCTGTGTTGATCATCAATGTCTTGAGACCTTGTTCTTCGATCAAGTCTTTCAAATATAAAAACTCTTTTGCCTTGGTATCAAAGGTACCGGCTATTGCAATTGTTTTCATTAGCTACCTCCTTTTATATTATTATGATCTACAAAACTTAAACCCGTGTCCATGCCTTTGGTTTTTCTATAAAAAAAGCTTAAACAACTTCCATTTGAAATTGCTTAAGCTTTCTGATTTGCCATTGTTCGACTCAATCACCCAACACTTCTTCGTGCTGATAGAGGGAGTTGACTTTGGTATTCGGCGGAATGGACTTGGTGATAAAGGTATTCCCACCGATGATGCTGTCGTGGCCAATGACGGTGTTACCTCCCAAAATCGAAGCGTTGGAATAAATCGTCACCCTGTCCTCGATGGTGGGATGTCGTTTAACATCTCTTAAAGTTTGCCCACCTCTGGTGGACAAAGCACCCAAGGTGACACCCTGATAAACTTTGACGTATTCGCCGATAACCGTGGTCTCGCCGATGACAATACCCGTGCCGTGGTCGATGCAAAAGTATTCCCCTATTTGCGCCCCGGGGTTGATGTCGATCCCCGTACGGCTATGGGCATACTCCGTCATAATTCTGGGCATTAAAGGAACTTCCAACTTGCGAAGTTCAAAGGCTACCCGATACACCATCATGGCGAACACACCGGGGTAAGCATAAATAATTTCGTCTAAATCCGGAGCTGCCGGATCTCCCTCGAAGGTTGCCTGCACATCTTTGTACAATTTTTTTCGGATACCCGGCAAGGTTGCCATAAAAGCGCAGCTGATTTCTGTCGCCCGTTCTTCTACCTGTTTCGGATCGCAGGGTTGCTCCCCTTCCTGTTGCATCAGCAGGGCCAATTGTACCTGCTTGTTGACTTCGTTTTCTATTTGCATCAGCAAATTGCCGGTGTAATAGTGAATGGTGGTGTTGTAAAACTCTTGTTCTCCAAAATGCCAAGGATAAAACAGCTCTCTCAAATAATTAATGATACCGATAATTTTGTTACGAGATGGAAATATACAAGCCCGTTCGTAGGTTTTTCGTTCTTCTTCTTTATAAGTGGCAATCATCTCTTGGGTGATGTCACCTACGTATTGATAAAATTGTTTACTCATTTGTTTCCTCTCATGTGCATCCCACGCGATATTTTCTTTATTTTATCCTGACCGGCTCCCTACGTCAACTTTTAGACCGGATATGAGCTTTCTAGACAAAAATAACGCATCAACGACGATCTATCTTGAATTGGATATCTGCTAAAACAAAGACGAAAAAAATCTCAATAACATTCGATCTGAACAACCATGTAAATGATTATCTTTTAAGAATTCTTGTACTTTTCAATCCGATGTGTTAATTTAATGAACAAACATAGAAATTATACTTGGTAAAACGATTTATTATAAAGGAGGTCGTCATGACCGTTATCAGTGATGCGAAAAACCATGTTGCCCACATTGTTTTAAACCGGCCGGACAAATTAAACGCTCTCACCAAAGAGATGTTTAAAATACTATCCCGAGATTTTAAAATCTACGATGAAGACCCCACCATCAAAACCATTTTAGTGGAGAGCATGGGCAGAGGTTCTTTCTCTGCCGGCGGCGATGTCATTGAAATGTACCGCGATATTGCCGAAAACGAGTCTCTAGAAGAACGCGCTGTATTCTTCGATTTAGAGTACACCATGGACCTTGACCTGCACCATTTAAAAACACCCTACGTGGCTTTATGGGAAGGTGTTGTGATGGGCGGTGGCGCCGGGATGACCATATCGGCGGATGTTATTTTTGCCGACAACACCGTTCAATGGGCCATGCCGGAAACGCGCTTGGGCTTTTGCCCCGACGTGGGTATGGGCTACTACTTGTCCCAACTACCCCAACCCATTGCCATGTATCTAGGACTGTCCGGCACCCCCATTACAGGGTCCGATTTGGTTCGTTTGGGCTTGGCGACCCATTATATCGACCCTAAAAAACTACCCATCGTCCGATCGGAAGTATTGGCTGTCCGCAAGAAAAACACAGCGGAAGAAACCATCAAAGAGCTCAAGGACATCGGAGATTGGCATTGCAAACCCTTAGAGGACACCCCCATGACCCGGGATATGGAAGCCATCAACCACTATTACAGCGCTCCGACTTTAAAAGAGATAATGGTGCGATTGGAAGAAGGAGACGACCCCTTTGACAAGCATCACTCGGCTGTTTTAAAACAGCGCTGCCCCCTGGCTTTGGCCCTGCAATTTGAAAAATACTTCGCCGGCAAAGATCTATCTTTGGCAGATACCTACGCCTTAGACAAAAAAATAATCCTAGACGGCATTGTCAGAGGCAATGTTCAAGAAGGGGTACGGGTAGCCATGATCGACAAAGGCGACACACCCACGTGGTCCCCCGCCACCTTAGATGAAGTAACACCAAAAATGGTCAAAGAGATTTTAAGTTTAGACTAGCGCTTGTATGTTGAAAACCAATGTGAAGAACTTGAGAAAATTTAAGGCTTCACCTGCAATCAAGGACTTGTCAAAAAGATCCTCACAATGCCCACGAGGTATTTGAAAGTGCCTTCAAACAAAAAATCGTCTTGTTGATAGCGGCCGCTGCCACGGCCACCGACAAGACGATTTTATTTTAGGATATTCTATCCTTTTTTGTTTTATAACAAAATTACATGATCAAGGTCAAGATGAAATTGAGCATCTCAGCATCGTAATTCTGTAAAACTTCTTTCATATATTGTTCTTCACCGGGGTGAATATGGTCTTTACGACGTTCCGAATATTCTTCCCAAGTTTCAAAATATTTAGTACTCATGACGACCTCCTAGTACTTCCCGTATTCTCTAACAAAGTTCAAGACAGCTTTTAGATTGTCAATATTGACGGAATCGGTGGTGATGATGTTTTTATCAAAGTCAAAGATATAGCCTCCACCCGGTGCTAAAATGTCGAAGAGACGCTTAGCTTCGTCGATGCATTCTTGCTCGGTTCCGGTTTTTAGCAATCCCACAGGATACAAACCACAGATAATAAACTTATCACCCAATTTATCTTTAATCTTTTGTGCATCTCCAAATTCAAAGCGATACACCGTATTTTCCGGAAATTCACTTAAATGATCTAAGAAACGCATCCAATCATGCTCTAAGAATAGGTTGGCTTTACCACCGGCTGCATCGATTTCTTCGACGATGCGCTTTAGGTCCGGTAAGTAGAGTTCCTCTACATCTTTGGTTCGCATGTAGGGTGGCATATGCAACGGCATAAAGGTGTAGTTGTTTCTATTGGGTGCCGGCGGAATTCCTTTATTCAGCATGATGGGTAGCAACGCTGCATTGGCTTTCAAAATATCTTTTTTATGACGACGCACGTCGCTGCTGAACTCTTTAAAACCGCGCATTTGGTCGGCAATATAGTCCAGAGGAACGGCAGTCATGCTACCGGATCCCGCAGGTGCCTGATAAAATCCGTATTCTTTTTCCAACTTCGGTAAAAGAACACCATTCATATAGCCTACCGTATCGTTGAAAGCCTTATAGGCCTTTGCCATGATAATCGAACGTTTTTCCGGAGTCGTATCCAACTCACTGTAAATTCTGGGCAATAGCGTTTCCACGATAAACCCGATCGGATCCTTAGCCAATTCGCCGTATTCTTCGGCTTTCATGGGCGTAATTTCCGGGTGCTGCAGATATCCGTTGGAACCCATAATAAAGTTTTTAGCTCCTAGGATTTCATACATAGCCGGGAAACGGATGGCATCGTGCACGGGTAAGGTATCGGCAAAGAATTCTTCCGCTACTTTTCTAAAGGCGGCTTCCATCCTATCCGGGTGCCATTGGGCTTCAAATACATCCATACCGGAGTATTGAATCGCAAAGTCCACGGTTATCCATGCGGATATGGGAACCCTTTTGGGAATTCGACCATTGTAGACATCTTCAAAAATAGATTGCCTTTCTTGATGCAAAGCTTCATCGTACATTTCATTCTCCTCCATAGTTAATTAATTGAATGAATCAATTTTCTTTTTGTATCTTACCATGGTATCTTGAATGTTAGCTTAATTTACGAAACAAATAGGTAAAATACCTTGACTTTTATTTATTTTTTAATTCTTTTCTCCACATTTCTTGTATTTTATTGAGCAATTGATCCCTCTGCCTATAAATTTGGCTTTTCGACAGACCCCATTGTTGGGCCAAAGCTGTCAGGGGCTTGCCCTCTTCATAATGCCATTGGATGAGGGTTTGTTCCTTTGCTTCCAATTGAGATAGGATGAACTTTAACCTTTGTGTTGTCTTCTCCCTTTCAAAAATTTCATCGGCTGCCAGATCATGGTGGGTTTTGTCTATTTCGTATTGCAAATCTTCTTCACCGTAAGTCGTACGCATGCGATAACGGTTTTCTTGCCGTCTTATCGTGTACAATGCAGATGCCAGGTACCTTTTGCAAAAGGGGGCAAAATCCAATCCCTTGTCGGGGTCAAAGATGGCAATGGCATATCCAAAGGCCAAACGTGCACTTTGCAACCATTCGTCAAAACTCTCACCTTGATTACAATATTTATGGGCCGTGGCAAGCATCAAGGGTCGAAACATGGCATAAAGGTAGTCTTTATCTTCTTTATTTGTTTTTGCACGTTGGGCTAAATCGTTTATTGTTTGATATTGTTCCTTCATTTATCCTGTTCGCTTGTTAGCTTATTAGCTAACAATCATTGAAAATAAAAACCTCTTTCGAGGTATGTTGATCAAAAAATCTCAATACACCAATTCCATGGGTGGGTCTAGCCACAAGGAATTTTTGGCAACTTTTAAAGACAACAGCCGGTAATAGGCCGCTTGCCTGGATACCTGAAAGGTCCCGGCAATGTAACCTACCAAATCTCGGTTAGCACCGTACCGTCGGTTTCGCTGTAAGGCCAGCATCACCATGGTTTTGGGCATTAAAATGGCCGCCGCCAACCGATTGGCTTGTCCTTCCAACCGATTGCGTACAATATCTGCCGCCTCAGTGCCGGGCGAAACATACTCCGTCACATGACGGTGTAGTAAGGAATGGGCAACTTCGTGGGCAATGGTAAATCGGTATAGGTTTGAATAGCGATGGGCCAACAAGTGGGTATCCACCACCACCGTATCCGCTTGAACCGACACAAACCCCGCTTTGTTTTTTTCGGGAATATAAACGGGCATTTGGGGATAGTCTTCAAAAGCAAATAAACCAAAATACAGGAGGGTGTGGGCTAAATAATAGGACTCCAATTTAAGATGCAAATCTTCGATACAAATGCGTCGGATATCCACGGGCACGGGCTTAATCATGGCATAGGGTTTAAAGAGGGTGACAAAGGCTTCCCCAAGGCGATCCAAGCTTTTGGGGGTGTAGCTTAAAACCGTATCGATTGAATGGTGGGGGTTATAGGCTAGCTGTCCTCCTTCAAGCTTTTCAAAAACTTTTTCCATTCCGCTTCTCCTACTCCCTGATCGCGAGCTGTACGCAGCGCAACGCGCACCACCTCGTTTTCAAGGATATATTCGGGCAAATCCGGCGGCACTTCTGAGCGCTCTTGTCCCGCCAAATCCATCATGATCGTTTCTTCTTCTTTATTCAGTTTTAAAATTTGGGTTAAGCGTTTGAGTTTTTCTATGTCAAAGGGATGACGTCTTCCCTTTTCCACATCGCTTAGATAGGGTGCGCTGATATCCAGAAGGTTTGCCAATTGACGTAAGGTCCATTGCTGTTCCTTCCTTTTTTGAGCGATAAACGCACCAAAATTATTATTTTTCATTGAAAGGCCTTTCATTTGCTTGTTAGCATCAATGCTTATACAGATATTACATGATTATATGGCTACTGTCAAGGGTATTTCGGTATTATAATAGTATTTTATGGCTATTAATGGTCATCCCTTGGGTATTTCCCCGTATTTAGCGAGCTTCACGATTCTTAAAAGACGATTGAGAGACCACCGGACCTTGCCGGACATTAAAAAACCACCTCCACCGAAACGGTCTGTTTCAATGGAGATGGTATTTTTGATCAGTGCGAAGCCTTTTAATCCTTGCCCAAGGCCTCCGCTACTTCCATCAAGTAGCTTAGGGTTTCCCCTGCACCTTGATAAAAAACAAAATCCGCTTCGGCATCGAAGGGGGTTGGCGTATGGTTGATGATGATCAGATGTTTTCCCAAATTCGGCAAAAAGTTGACCGGAGACACCGTCAAGGAAGATCCGACGACGATAATTAAGTCCGATCCTGCCAATTGACTTTGAGCGTTGATATAATCGATGGGCATTTGGTCGCCAAACATCACCACATTGGGGCGCAGCGTTCCGTCGCATTTCGGACAGCGAGGCGGAATTTGGCCCTGGTGCACCTGCTCTTGCATCACTCGAAAGCCATAATGGGTTTGGCAATCCATGCAATGTACGTTACGGGTTTCGCCATGGACTTCATAGACATTTTGAGATCCCGCTTTTTTATGCAAGTTATCGATATTCTGGGTAACAACACCTAAAATATAGTCCTTTAATTCCATCTCCGCCAAAATTTTGTGCCCTGTATTGGGTTCCTTATCCCATAAGTCTTCTAATAATAGAAAACCCTCGGAATAAAACCTTTTGGGCTCATTTAGCAGTACATTGATGGATAGGGATTCCATCGGGTCCATGGTGGTGTACACGCCGCTATCGGATCTAAAATCCGGAATGCCGGACTCCGTCGAGATTCCCGCACCGGTCAAGGCGTAAACTTTATGGGATGCAACGAGTAAACGCGCTGCTTCTTTTATTTTTTCCATTCATACTCTCCTCATCTATTGTATCTCTGTATATCACAATTTGTACTCTGTCATAATGATACCACATTTACACCTATTTCGCCTTAGAGCAACTACAAATGGTGGCTATGCCCTCTGCAATCCACTAAAAAACCGAACATCCAAAGGGATGTCCGGCATCTGTTTAAGGGTTATCGATTGTTTTATTGCCCTGCGTATACTTTAGAAAAAAAGTTTTGTTTGTTTTCTTCGAAGTTAATTTCCAATACGGACATTCCGTCTATCATCACGCTTTGCCAGGTTCCGTCTTCCGGAATTCTATGGTTTTGCAACTCGTAGTTCTTATATTGGGTAAAACTGTTCCACAGCAAGCTGAGCATCTCCCCTTCTGTGATATCCGTCGTCAATCTGGGCAAGACCTCACGCACTAAGTTTTCCAGTTCGCCAACCCCCATGTTTCTACTTTTTTCGATGAGTTTCGTCATCACAATCCGCTGACGTTCCGTTCTTTCAAAGTCTGCATTGCCCACATATCGAATTCGGGCATAAGCTAAGGCTTGTTTGCCGTTCATATGGACGTACCCGGCTTGGGACGGGTCCATCACATCTGCATAGGTGCTTTCGCCGGTAATGCGATTGTATTCAATAATGCTGTTGTTCAGCGATTCGATTTCCGCTGCAGAGACTTCCAGATCCACGCCGCCATAGTGGTCGACGATTTCTTTGAACTCAAAAAAATCCGTTAGAATATAGTTGTCGATTGCAATATCGAAATTTTCTTCAATGGTTTGAATCAGTAAATCAGGCCCACCGTAAACCGTAGCGGCATTGAGGCGGGTACTGCCATAACCGGGAATGGGAATGTAAATATCCCGCATCAGCGATGTGAGCGTTATGGTTTTTGTATTCTCGTTAATCGTGGCGATCATCATGGTATCGGTGCGGGTCATCACATCTTGGTTGCGGGAGTCTATCCCCAACAACAAAATATTGCGAATACCCTCTTGAGAAGAAGCTGTCGAAGATTCCGTTTCCTCTTCTTGCTGTTCTGTCGCCACCGGTTTTTCTTGGGGTTGTACCTTGAGTAAGGAATAATACCTGCGAAACAAACCGTAGCCACCACCGACCACTATGGCCAAAATCACCAATAGAACCATGGGTATGATTATTTTTTTCTCATAAACCATCCTTAAATATACTTGTTAAAAAACTTTTTGATGGGCGTCGGTTGAGGTCTGTCGATTTCCTCGTTGTTCCAAACACTGAGAGCATTTTTTTGAAAAATCTCTCTTTTCTCTTTGCCCAACATCTTTTCCAGCGCTGCATAGCCGCTTTGTAAGTATGGCGGACGCACGGTCATATTGTGGGCATCCGATGCCAGCAGCTGATAAAAATTATGCTTTAATGCGGCCTTTATAAAAGATTTGTAGGTGTTGTCCAAAACGTATTCCGCATTGGCTTGGCATAACACACCGTTTTCTATTAATTGAAGCAACATTTGGGGGTCTTTCCGAAAATAAACGCATCTTTCCACATGGGGTAAAATCGGTACATACCCCCGGGATTGTATGTCGAAAAGCACCTCATCTAAGCGATAGGGTATGCGCCGGCTGGAAAGTTCTATTAAGATATAGTCGCTGCCTTCAAATGCCAAGGGCTCTAAATCGATTTTGGTCAGCAACTGCGAGAAGCGCACTTCCGCAGCCAGTCTCAGCTGGACGCCGTCGACGGCATTCTTTATTTTTTCATAGGCCCTTTGCCTTCTGGCTAAAAACTTTTCGGGTTTTTCTCTATCGGGATAAAAATGGGGTGTCAGCATGATTCTCTGCACCCCTTGTTTCTTTTGCTCATTGAGCAGAGCGATGGACTCCTCCACGGAAGAGGATCCGTCATCGATACCCGGTAAAATATGGGTGTGTACATCGACCATTACAATACCTCTGCAACTTCGTCGATATCGTCGCTGTCCGGCTCTTCCTCCGGAGCTTCCCCATAACCATAGGAATAGTGGTCGTAATAGTAATGACGACTGCCGTCCTTGGCTTCACTTAGAAGGTCGTATTGATTGAGAACTGTTCCCAAAATTTTAGCTTTGACCGTTTCTAAGTTTGTTTTTGCGGCTTTCACTTCTTCGAAGGTGGCGTAATTTTGCTTGATGATCATCAAAACACCGTCGCATTTTAAGGAAATAACCGCTGCATCCGTCACCACCGAAACAGGCGGTATATCGCAGATAATATAGTCGTAGCGATCCTTTAAACTGTCAAACAATTGGTCCATATATTTGCCGCCCAGCAACTCCGCCGGATTGGGTGGAATGGGGCCGGAAAACATCACATCAAATTGGTGTGTTTTATGTCTATAAATCACATCGACGGGATCCACCGTGCCGGAAAGCACATTGGAAACCCCTTGTCTGTTCATTTTATGGAAACCCATATATTTGTGAATGGAGGGTTTTCGCAGGTCACAATCCATCAACAGAACTTTTTCGCCATTTTCCGCCAAAGTAATGGATAAATTGATGGCCACGGAACTTTTGCCCTCTCCCGGTATGGCAGATGTCAAGGCAATTCTTTTGACTTGATTTGCCGAGGTTACAAAACTCAAGTTGGTTCTTAAAGATTTAAATGCTTCAGAAAAAGCAAAGGGAGAAGATTTGGATAAAATTTCCACCTTTGTGATATCGTGTGTTTGTTTTTTCTTTCTATTTAAAAGGTTTTTGATCATTTATGACTCCCGTACACCGCAGCTTTCCGTCGTCGGAATGACACCGAGAATTGGCAAGTCGAGCTGCTGCTGAATATCCGTTTCGCTCTTAAAGGTATTGTCATTGAGATGGCGTAACACGGCAATTCCGAACATCGCAAGGACACCAAGTAAGGTGGCAATCGCTGTGTTTTTCTTTACATTGGGGGACACCGGTTTTTGAGATATGGTCGGGTAAGAGATCACTTTTACCGAACCCGCTTCCACCGAATCCATAATGATCTCCGGCGCCACTTCGACGATTTCATCGTTGATGGCTTTTGCCTTTTCCGCATTGGAATCCTTAACAGCTATACGCATCACTTGGGTGTTGTTGACATCCTGAACGGACACCTTTTTAACCAGTTTCTCGTAGCTTTCGTCCAAGTTTAATTTCTGAATAACCGGTTCCAATACCCTGTCGCTTTGAATGATGATGGCATAGGTATCCACCAAGTTTTTAGCCGACAACAACTGGTCGTTGGTTACGTTGGCGTTTTGATCTTGCCTGGTATTGACGATCATCGTAGCCGATGCTTCATAAATAGGTGTCAGCACAAATACTGAAATTAAAAATCCGATCATACCAACAACCACGCCGCTGGCCAGAATCCACAACAGGTTTTTTTCACGATGTGCAATATTTCACTGAGATCTATCTCAATTTCTTGATTTTCATATGATTCCATCATTTCCTCCAATCGATGTGCTTCATTTTGTTCATGCTTTGCCATTTTATCATTTTATCTACACTTCTTCCAGTCTTATTTAGCTCTTTTCTCGTCATATTGTAAATCATTTCATGTTTATTCTTAAATGTTTCTTAATTTTATGCTTTGTTCTGCAACTTTACCGACTTCCCTGCACTTTAAGAGTTAGAACCCGGGATCAATAAAAGAAAAAGGAGAAATTTTATGCCTATTGAAAGTGTTATCACCAACAAGTCTTTGCGTATGACCAACAACTACGGAGTCATCGACGGAAAAGTTCTAAGAAAAACAAAAACCTACGGCCATGTGAGCCCCGAGGCCACCAACGAAAACATCCTCAATGTTTACAACACCATCGACAGTCTGCAAAATGCCACAGCAGAAATTTGCCAAGTGGTGACCACAACTAAACTGACAGAAGTCAACCCGTAAACTGTAAGAAATTTGAAAGGAGAAACACATGTCTGCAACCAACTATTTAAACCTCTCTTTTGAGAGAGCCGACGGAAAGGTCTTCAATATGACCGTGCAAGATTATAAACCCGAATTGACCAACTTAGAAATTTTAGATGCCATCGCAGCCATCTTCGAAGCCAATGTCTTTCAGCCGGAGGGTTACGACTTGGTGAAGGTCAACGATGCCACAAAGGTCAGCATTACCAAGGATATCGTCACACCCGGCTAATGGAAAGCTTTAAGACTCTCTTTCTCATAGTCCTGTGCCTGCTCCCCCTTTGCTTACTTCCCCTTGGGGCAAAGGGGGGCATCACAAAAAATAAGCCGACTCTCATCCAACCCACCCTTCGGCCCCTGCCGGTACAACGGCCATCTCTTCAAACCGAAGATGTCCTGCCACAGGTTCAAGGTGTTCTCCACGACCCACCGATACAGGACGAAATCCCACCACCGGAAGTACCACCTCCCGAGCCGGTACCGGAACCTCCCGCAGAAGAGCCGGACGCCGATGCCCTGTCCCCACATTTCAGATTGCAGGAATTTCGCTGCAATTGCGGTACATGTAGCGGTTTTACCGCATACCCCGATCCCCAATTGGTCGCTGTTTTAGAAGCGATCCGCATGCGGTGCGGCAGCCCCGTCATCATCACCAGCGGTATTCGATGCTCTTTTGAAAATGATGCCGTGGGCGGTGTACCGAATTCCTACCACCTCATCGGCAAGGCCGCGGACATTTATTGTCCCGGACTCACCACAGAGGAACTCCTGTCCCGTACAGATGGGCTGGGTATTCTGGCTATCCCTTACTATCACCAAGGGTTTATTCATATACAAATACAATAACGATGTAAAACACCCCGAAAACCTAGGTTTTCGGGGTGTTTTTTTACCTTTCAGCGATAAGTTGCCTCGTTATTCAGCACTTCTTGATGCATAGAACACACGATCGCTTAATTCCGCTTCGTAATCTCCAATGGTTGCTTTGTCGCCAATGGCCGCTTTATCGTTTTCGATTAAAGCAAACCCGATATTTTTCTCTACCGTAAACCCATAGGTAAACATGGTCACTTTACCCACTTCCGCACCGTCTTTCATAACGGCTGTGCCGGGTTCTATTTCCGCTGCATCGTCAGCCACTGTAAAACCGATCAGGCTTCTGGCAGGTTTTTGATCTTTGACTTTTTCCAAAGCCGCTTTTCCGATAAAGTCGTCCTTCGCCCAGCGAATCGTCCAGCCATAGCCGGCTTCGATGGGGTTGGTTCCGGCGATATCGCTCATCAGAACATAACCCGCTTCTCTGGGTAAAGAGGTTACGATGACATCAGTGGTGATGTTCATCATATCGTAGGCTTTACCTTTTTCTACTAATTTTTCTTCGATCTCTTTCTTGATATCCGATTTACAATAGAGTTCATAGCCCAACTCTCCGGTGTAACCACTTCTGGCAATTTTTACAGGCGTCCCATCTACTTCGTTATCTTCAATGGTAAGGAACGCCATGTCGTCCACTTTATTCTTCAGTAAATCGTTGAGTACCGCTGCAGACTTAGGGCCTTGCACGGCATACATCGTCCAGTCGTCGGTAATATTTTTGAGATTGACATCGAAATCGCTCTTGTAGTTATCAAACCACTTAAACATCTCGTCGATGTACAGGGTGGATACCCAAAACAATTCGTCTTCCAATCTGAATATGATCACGTCGTCAATGATAATGCCCGACTCATTTAACATGGTCGTATAAACCGCTTGGCCTATTTTGCTCGTACCAATATTATTGACAAACATTTTGTCTAGGAATGCAGGCGCACCTTTTCCGGAAACCTCCATGACAGAGTGCGTAAAGTCGTAATAGCCGACACCTTGTCTAATTACTTCATGTTCTTTTCTTGCAACCGTATCGTTTTTTCTCATATAGTTCTCCTTTCAATTGAAAACAGCAGAACCGAAAGAATTTATACTATCCTGTTATCAACAGGTTGTTTGCAAAAGATTGCATTGTTTGATGATTGAAACCATCATTCAATGATCTCTAATACTATTATACGTCATTTCTAACATTTCTTCAAACTGTTCAAAGATAAATCTGCCAAAAGCTTCCGATCATGGCATTGAAAAGCCCTATCAAGGAGGTGTTTACTGACGTTGTTTGTAGTTTTGTTTCCTTTACATAAACTAAGGATCTTCATTTTGATTTCAATCGCAATTGTTGAATAGAATAAATTTCTTTACTATAATAATGAAGAGATCATACAAAGGGGTCCCATTATGAATAGTCTTCAAATTCAATATTTTTTAAGCTCTGCCCATCACCTCAATTTTACAAAAGCAGCAGAGGAATGCCATTCATCTCAACCGACGGTCAGCCGGCAAATCGCATTCTTAGAGGAAGAGCTGGGCTTTAAACTTTTTCACAGAGATAAGGGCACGCTCAAACTGACGGCCGGCGGTGCCATCATGGCTCAGGAATTTAGACGTCTGAGGAAAAGTATGGACGAATCCATTCGCTTGGCCAAAGAATCCAGCAAAAAATCCAAGGGGCAATTATCCATTGGCTATCTCAGCAATTTTAATACGGATATGTTTGCCCATCCGCCTTTAATAAAATTCAGTAAGGACTACCCCGACGTTGAAATCACCTTAGGTTCTTCCACCTTTTCAGGATTGCGCAAAAAACTCCTCAAGGGTGTCTACGACATCATTTTTACCTATAACTTTGAAATAAGAGAACTCGAAGATATTATTTACAGAAAATGCTATGGGGTCACCCCCATGATCGTTATGTCCAACAACCACCCCTTAACGAAAAAGAAGGACCTCAAACTTTCGGACTTTAATGGTCATACCTTTATTCTACCCGATCCTCAGGAAAGCCCGGGTAGAACCGACGAACTCCGATCGATTTGCAAGGCTCTGGGTATCGACGATATTCATATTGAGCACACTCAAAACATCGAGTCCCTGTTTTTCAAGGTACGCACCAACTCTGGATTGGCTTTTATCAGCACGGCTATGGACTGTATCTTCGATAACCGATATTATTGTTACATCCTACCCAAAGCAGGCATACCACCCTTTGTTGCCGCTGTTTGGGAATCGGATAATTTAAATCCCTTTATACCTTTATTTGTTGAAATCCTAACCAATGTTCGGTCCATCGATGTTTATAAAAAAGAATACAAGAAAAACCACGGGGTGTAGCTCTTCACACCTCGTGGTTTTTTTACAATTGACGGCTATTTACTCTAAATTAAAACAGCAGCTGAATGAGAAACTCAAACATTTTGTCATCAAAACTCTGCAATTTATGACTAGCTTCTGGCGTCAACATATTGTTTTCCCTTTGGTATTCCTCCGCTGTTGTGTAATACCTGCTGTTTAAATCAGGCATACCGTCGGCATAATCCGCATAATCCTCTTTATTAAAGGCAATTCCGGCAACCTCACCGGCGTTGCTGTATTGGGTATGATCTCTCACGTACTCCGTCACCGCATTGAGGTTTTCTAAATTAATACTACCGGCCGAAATAATAACCTTATCGAAGGAGAAGAGATACTTCCCACCGGGTGCCAAAATATCCACCAATTCCTTGGCCTTGTCCACGCATTCCGTCTTCGTTCCGGTTTTCAGCAAAGTAATGGGATATAAACCTGTGATGATGTGTTTTTTACCGAGTTTATCCTTGATGAGTTGGGCATCGCCATATTCAAATTTAAGTATCGTATTAGCGGGCAATTCAAGCAGATAATCCAGATATCGATCCCAATTGTCTTCGCAAAATGTATCAATCTGAATACCCATAGCGGCATGGGTGTTGCACATTTTTAAGAACGTCGGCCAATAGAATTTTTCAAAATCTTTTTCCCGCATGTACGTCGGCATATGTAAATAGCTATAGGCTCTTGCATGAGGTGTCATCATTTTCGGGATGCCGGCTTTAACCATTAACGGATAAATCGCTTCACAAGCTGCCAAGACCTTGTCGGGCAAACGTCGCATATCCACTGGTATGGTTGAAAAACCACGAAGTTGATCGGCTAAAAAATCAAAGGGGGCTGTCGTAAAGGCCCTTGCCATGCCATTGTCGGCATAGTAGCCAAACTGTTCTTTGAGCTTGCCCACCAAACCCAAACCCGTAAAGAAGTCTGCATTTTTAATATTGAAAGTCTTTGTAAAGGACAGCGCCACTTCCATGGGAGAATCGGAACTGAACCCGCGGTTCAATCTTGGAATTACTCTCTCAACAAGGCAATCGAAGGGTTTTTCGATTAAATAGTCGTAATCTTCAAGGAGCATACCGCTGACTTCAGGGTGCTGCACAAAACCGCTGCTGCCCATCTCAAAGCTGCGAGAGCGAGACATTTCATATTGCCCGGGGTATCGGGTGCTGAAAAAATTGGCCGGACAAACATCCGAATAGACTTTATTACAAATATCCACGGCCGCGGGCATCAACTTTTCCGGCTTCCAATTGATATCCTTAATGCTCATCCCACCAAATTCCGCTACCGCTTCCTTACAAATGTTGATATTGATGGGCACTCTGTCCGGAATCACATTATTGTAAATGTCTTCAAATAATTTTGTTCGATATTGTTGTAAAGTCTTTATATTGGACATACTCTTCACTCTCCTATGATTTTTTAGGCTTCGCTAATCGCGCTTGCAAGCCCGCTTGTATTTCCGGCATTTTCTTTTCATCTAAATTATAAAATACGAACATAATAATGGCGGCTACTAGGGCGAAACCCGCAGGAAGCAATAAAGCGATACTTTTAACGCCGGTTGCAACCTCTGCGGTGAGCTCCTCTCCACTGACAAAACCAACAGCAGCAAGGGCAGTTGCAGCCTGTGCAGCCACCAAACCTGCTATTTTAAAGATGACATTGTACAAAGTCATCACATAGCTGATGATCTTTTCTCCGGTGTCGTATTCCACATAATCGGCAATATCCGAATAAATGGGCACACAGGTGGTTCGAGCAAAATTGGCACCAACGGTGGCAAAGCAAATTAACAACAAAGTAACCATGGGTATGGACGATGTAAAATACGCTCCACCTAACCCGATCGCCATCAGGAAAAACCCAAGTGCAAAGGTGTTTTTCTTGCTGGTTGCTTTGGTTAAGGATTGAGCCAAGGAAGCCCCGATAAAAGCTGCAATAGCAATGGACCAGTTGTAGGCATCAAAAACCTTCGGTGCCATTAAAACGTATAAGAACAAATAGGAAACCAGAGCTTTATAAAAAGTTTCTGCCGACCATCCGAAAATACCCGATAGGGTCACCACGGCGCATTTCCTATTGGTAAACAACAATTTGATCGTCGTGATGACGCTCACTCTTCTGCCAAAATGCGACGGCGAATCTTTGAAATCTCGAATGGCAATAAAGAAAATCAAGTACAAACCAAAATAGATCAAGCTATATAAAATCCCAATCACTTGCATACCCGGCAGGTTGATACTCATTTCGCCACCGACGGCAAATACAATTTTCATCATGAAAAAACCTGCAATAAAACCGGTTATGGCCTGTAGTTGGTTGGAAAGCTTAAAAATGCTGACCCGTTCCATGGGGTCTTGCACTAGCAAGTTGTTCAATGAACTGTGACTGGTCATCACAATATTACTGGAAACATTCCACAGAACCATCAAAAATACACCCAGTGGAACAACTGCACCTTGCGGCACGTGCATCAACAGCGGTGAGAAAAACAAACAACAACCTATGCCTGCTAAAATAGGACCCACCAAAAACCAGGAACGATATTTACCCCAAGGTAGTTTGACCTTCTCGATAATAGCCCCTGAAAAAAATCCTAAAATGAGATCGCTTAATTTGGTTAATGTTAAAATCATCCCTGCCTGTGCAAGGGGCAAATGTAAACAAGCTGTCATAAATACCATTGGATAAATGGTAAACAACGTCATACTGATAAAGAATCCGTTATTACTGATTGCATAAGCCCATTTAGTCGACGTTTTTAAAGTTTTTTCTTGCATTAGATTACCTCCTTAAATAAAATTGCTCCTAACGCTACCATCACTCTCGATTGTTTCGTCCGAATACCGATACAACTCCTTTCATCGTCCATCATCCTCTATCCCCCACTGTTTATTTGTTTCTACATATTCATGTTAGCATCGAAAAAACAATTTGTTAAATATCTATATTAAATGGTATTCATTCAAAAAATGAATAGCTTATTGCCGATATTTTCGGAAAACTCCAATAAAATAAAAAAACACCCCTTATCATGAGCTCCTGACAAGGGGTGTGTATGAAACTTTTTTATATGAATTAACTATTTTGCTTAACAGAAATGAACAACTTGGCCCTTGGCAAAAGTGCCTTATTGGTTTTCCGTCTTTTCAGCTAATCGCAGCAACTTTTCTTCTTCCAGTACGTCTTGAATATTCTTTCTATTTCTGATGATGAAGATCGTACCCGTTACCAAAGTCACTATACCTGAGAAGACCAATACATAAAACAACCTTCTATAAGCCGTTACCGGATCATAGATATCCAACCATTTACCGATGATAGGAGGCATGAAGGCATCGGTCGTATAAACGATGGTTGCTACAAATCCAAAGGCTGTTCCTGTTAAATTCATTGGAATTTTTGCTTCTCTAACCGTTGCGTATTTATGACTTCTAAACGCACCGGTCAGCATTATCTCTACCCCGACTACAATTAAGAAGAAAATAATCATACTGGGTTTCGGATTGACAAACGCAAAAACCAAAGAAATAATCGTCAGTAACACACCTGTGAACATAATGACAAAACTTGGACCCTTCTTTTCTCCGACATAACTCGCTGCAAAGGAACCCACCGGTTTTAACCAAGCGTTCATCGTACCGATATAGGCTGCCATTCCTATGGTAGCGCCATACATACTGGTTGCCATATTACCCATATAAGAACCGATGCAACTTCCGATATTATAGCCGCCCATAGCCATTAAAGTTAATAACCACATATCTGGATTTTTAATGCATTGAACAATTAATTGTAAAAAATTCTCTTTGTTTAACACATCCGAGCCTTTTTCATCGTCGAATACAAACCAAGATATAATACCTAAAATAATTAATATTCCGCCATAAGTCCATATGACAAAGCGAAGTCCCAAAACTGCATTAGCAAACAGATTAAAACCGAAGGCTATCACCGTTTGCGCAACAATCTCAAAGATACCTCTCCCGGTCTGCAAATAGCCAAAGGCCTTACTCTCTGACTTAATTTCCTGACCATATTGCCGGGTAGCTTTTAACATGGCTGCCCAAAATGTAACCGTTGTTGTAATCCCCATGGATATATATAAAAATAAACATACGTTATAAGATGGGAATAACCCAAACCAAACATTTAGAATACCGGTACCTACAAAGGATATTGTCATCAAAATTCTGGGTGACACTTTGTCAGCTACTAATCCTCCAAGAAAATAGGTTCCTGCAGCAACCCAAGCGTATGCAGAAAATAAGATGCCGAATTCTTCATTGGTAACATCCATCGCTTGGATAAAGGCATCGTAATAGCTAGCTCTACTAAATAGAACATAAAAGATTGCTCCACCACCTGCTGCTAACACTGCAAATTGCAACTTGCTTTTTAAACTATTCTTACTCACTTTTTTACCTCTATCATGATTTAATACTTATGAATTATTTGTATCACGGCTAAAATTCTGGAATTAATTCTTCAATAATACGAACTTGGTCTTGGTCGTGCTCGATTTCCTTGTAAGCATTTAATCTTTTATCTATTTGTTGTCTAGCTAAATCTTCCGATACCAATTTACCCTTTGTTACCCATTCGTTGTGACTATCGCGAACGGCATATTTAGGGATATAGAAATCTCTTAAAAACATTTTCATAGTTCTTCCAAGGTACGAACCTGTCGGTCCTTTTTTCTTAATCAAATCGATCATGACACTTTCATCGTTAATGAAGTACCCTTCAGTCAAATGCTTCATGGTCAGGTTCATCTCTTCGTCTAAAATATATTTTTCATAGCTTAATGAATTCATCGAATCTAAAACACCACAAGCGTGTAGCAAACAGTCTACTTCTAACATATAAGCCGAGAACAAGTTGGAAAAAGTTTCTGCACCTCCTTGATAATCATTGGCTTTAGATTCCGTCACACTGGATCCGGACTGTAAAGGCAACTCATAGTAGGAAGCCATAGCCCTAGAAGTCGCACAACCAAGCATCGCTTCGATACCTCCGTAAGCAGGTGCCAACCTTTGAATATCAGATGACGAAAATTTCGCACAGTAAATAACTGGTGTACCCGGATTAACTAGCTGTGATAACACCAAACCTGCCAAAATCATCGCATTACCTAGAACAAAAGAACCTGCCATAGATTGAGGCGCGTTGGCTCCTAAAACCGTACCACTAGTTATAATAATTGCTTGTTTACGTTCTGAATAAGCAATCAAAGCTTCACACATATCCGTCGACATTTGCATAGCGCCCATTGTAGCCAATAAACCAGTAGAAAAAACTTTGTCATCCGTAACGCCATAAAAATCCTTCATTTTGTCCAGACAATAGTTAATTTTTTTATAACCACCATCCACAATACCATAGATAGGTTTTTTACAGTATTTTAAAGTTGTACCCAATCGATATTCTTCTCTTTTATTAACAGGAACAAAGGACACATCTAAGGTGTTACAACTGGAAACATCCATAACTTCGCTTGTTTCATTTAACTTATGGAAATTAACAAAATCTATATGGGCAGATTTTTTATATTCACCATTTTGATGAACATAAATCGGTCCATATGCTGGGGTCGCTTTCAACCCGCCTTTACCAATTTCTACTGATGTTTGATTACCGTACCACGTGTAATGGGGTGGTGCACTTTTTATTGCATCTTCTACTTCTTGTTTCTTAAAATAAACCGTTTGACCATCAACTTTGAAACCATGCTTTCTAAAAATTTCAATGGCGTCTTCCGAATGGAATACTGCACCGACATCCCTTAGAACTTCTAATGAATATGCATGAATCAACTCAACTTCTTCTAATGTGCCTATGGAGTAATTTAACTTCATTACTTTCTCCTTTAATGAATCAAATTATTAAACGGATATAGATCTTCTACCCTACAAGCGTATTCCTATTGTTTTATAAACGTATCACCCTCCTTTAATCTTTCATACCACCACAATTTTTAGAACTACATTACAAGTGTATGACATGTCATAAATAGATTGCGCAACATTTAACTTAAGTCTAAATCAAACTTTGATGTTAAATTTTGCTATCGTATTACGAACTCAATCCCAACAATTGTTTGACAAATGTATTTTGAGGTCTTTCGATAACGTTCTCTTTTCTATCGTATTGAATGATTTTTCCTTGATCCATTACAACTATTTTAGTTCCCAGTTTGATAGCTTCTTGAACATCGTGGGTAACAAACATAATGGTTAAACCAATTTGATGGTACATATCCAATATTTCATCTTGAAGCTTTCGTCTCGTTATTTCATCTACTGCACCAAAGGGTTCATCCATGAGCAATATTTTTGTCTGCGCTGCAATCGCTCTAGCTATACCAACCCTTTGTTTCTGTCCACCCGACAATTCCACTGGAAATCGATTGAGTAAATCTTTGTCCAATTTCACCACATCGATAGCATCTAAAACAATTTTCTCTATTTCTGTTTTTGGGTATCCCTTGATATACGGTACATAAGCGATGTTTTTCTTAACATTCATGTGTGGAAACAAACCGATGTCTTGAATCACATAGCCAATGTTTCTTCTGAGAGATACAAGATCTTTGCCTTTGATATTCTCTCCGTTTAATAATATTTCGCCTTTATCCGGCAATAACAAACCGTTTATCAATTTTAATAAGGTTGTTTTACCACAGCCAGAGCTACCTACAATCGTCACAAAGTCATGATTGCAAACATCTAAATTAATATCAACCAAGGCTTTAACCGAGCCATAGTTTTTGCTGACATCAATTAATCGAATCATTTTCTGCTGTTCTTGCATGTTATTTTTCTAAAATTTTCTTCTCTTTCAAATACTCCAGAGCAACTTCTGACTCTTCCAAGTTTAATACTTCAGTTTTATAATTAAGTTCTGTCATTTCTTCATCGTTAATTAAATCATTCATCAACATAAGAGGCTCGCACAATTCAGGATATTCCTCCAATACCTCACCTCTAATAACTGTGCCACATAGGTATTTGGGAAAGAAGTTTAAATCATCAACCAATACCTTTCCATCTGCGCTGGCAAGCTTGCCGTCAGTGGTAAAAATAACAATAACATCCACTTCCTTTGCGTGTAATGCATCGTATTTTAAAGCAAAATTCATATCAACATAGCTTTTAAAATTCATATTGTAAGCATTGCATATACCGTCATAACCATCTTCTCTTTCAAAAAAATCGTATTCTGCACCAAATACCAGTTGATCCGCATGTTTTGCTAAATCGGAATAGGTGTTAATATTATACTTTTCAGCAATTTCCGGTTGAATCATCAAGCCATAAGAATTATTGAATCCATACAAGCCGATCCATTCAAAATCAAATTTTTCCTTGTATTCTTTTTTAAGTTCATTAAATAATGCTTCGTTATCGTGTAATAAGTCCGTTCGTTTTAAAACATACATCCATGCTGTTCCGGTGTATTCCGGATACATATCAAAATCCCCTTTTACCATAGCCGGATGAATATTCCCTGTACCGCCGGAGATACCTTTTGTGATTTCGACTTTAAGATCCGTCTTATTCTCGATTATTTCTTTGACCATCTCAGATATAACCGATTCTTCCGCTGTAGTATCCGTTGCCATCTGTATTGTTTTACCGTTTTGTTTACTACACCCTAAAGATGCTATTAACGTAAATACCATCAAAGCTGTTAAAAAGATAAGCGTTCTCTTTTTCACAGTCTATTCCACCTCCCTATTAAATATTTCTCGACAACATTCAGAATGCCGTCTACACCAACCGCCAACACAGCTATCAAAATACTACCCGCCAAGGTAAGCGTTGCATTACTCATAGCTATCCCCCTGTAAATCGCAACACCTATACCACCAGATCCTATAAAAGATGCAATACCCGCAATAGAAATGGTCATGACCACCATATTTCTAAACCCTGCAAAAATAACCGGTAGCGCAAGGGGCAACTCAATTAACAATAAAACTTGGAGGGGGGTACTCCCCATACCCACTGCCGCCTCTATAACAGAACTGTTGATGTTTTTTATACCGATATAAACATTGCGGATAATAGGCAACATACCGTAAATAACTAATGCAATGATCGCCGTTTTATCACCTATACCGGTAATTGGAATCAGAAAACCAAAAAGCGCAATCGTTGGAAATGTGTACATAATATTGGTGATGCTAAAAATTGCGGGAGCCAAAAATGTGTTTTTACTTATCAATATCCCCACTAACATACCAATGATTAAAGATATCATAATGGCAACTGAAGACAGGTAGATATGCTGTTGTATTAATTGAAGAAAGAAATCGCTTCTTACTGCAAAAATATCAATGATTTCTTTAAACATAAACCATATCCTTTACACACTTACTAACCACATAGCTGTTTCTATTAAACGCTATCAGCCTTTGAGCCGGCTCAAAAACTAAAATATATTTTTGTCCAAATAGTTCTCAGGCAATAAATTCTTAATGATTTTCTTTTGATCCGCAGTCAATTCTTTATATTCGTAATTTTGGATGCGCTCCTTCAAGGCCGTCAATGCGATGTTCTCACTAGTGGGGCAACCGGACTGCATCCAATTGTTATGATTGTCTCTGACGGAAAATTTAGGCATAAAGAAATCTCTTCTATAAGATGCCTTTGTTCTTTCAAAATGTTGTCCAGTTGCTCCTGTTTTTAACATAGATTCGTACATCAAGGTTTCGTCCGTCACCTGAAATCCTTTCTTCATATGTTTAAAAGCTTTAATTCTTTCTTCGTCCAATATAAACTTTTCATAAGAAAAAGAGTTGAAAGAATCCAAGGTACCAGCTGCATGCAAGATACAATCCGCATTCAGCGCATAAGCGGAAAACAAATTCATAAAAGTCTCCGCACCGGATTGATAATCTAAAACTTTTGAGTCCGTATTGGCTGCGCCGGTTTGTAGGGGCAGTTGATAGTATTCTGCCATTTTAGCCGATGTCGCTGCACTCCACAAACTTTCGATACCACCGTATGCCGCTGCCGAGGACAGCCGCATATCTGCCGAATCAAATTTGCCGGCATAAATAACCGGTGTACCCGGTCTCACAATCTGCGACAAGACGATCGAAGCCAATATCATCGCATTGCCCATCGTAAAAGTACCTGCCATCGACTGAGGTGCAGTAATACCTAAGGTCTGACCACTACAAATCATTAAGGATTGACCGTCTTTAGAGTATTCAATTAATGCTTCCGCCATAGATGTCGACAACCGCATAGGCCCCATGGTATCAATTAAACCTAATGCAATATTTTTTTCACAATCGGAGCTTAATCCATAAAATCTTTTGATTAACTTCAGGCTTTCTTGGGCAATTGCTTTGCCTTCTACCAATCCCATCAACGGCTTTTTACTGTAGGTTAACCCTATACCAAGACGATATTTTTCGCGATGATCGCCTTTTATATACGATACATCAATAATATTAGGATTGGATAAATCCATAACATCACTGGTTTCATTGAGTTTTGTAAGATCTACTAAGTGTTCATGGCTTGCTTTGCTGTATTGCCCCTCTTTTAGAATATAAATGGGACCATATGCAGGAATATTTTTAGTAATTTTGTCTCCAATACATATCTTATCCTGAATACCATAAAGGTCAAATTTTGACGGTGCTGTCTTCAACGCTTCATTGATTTGTTTCTCAGAGAAATATACGATATTTTCATCAACCTTAGATCCTGCTTTCTTACAGATATCAACCGCTTCTTTTGAATGAAAAACAACACCAATTTCAGAAAGTATCTTGAGACTCGTCTCATGAATTTTTTTTACATCGCCGTCTTCAATACCTGTATAAAATAATTTCATGTCTGCTCCCCTTCATATTCTTTCCATTAGAATTATGTCGACACCATTTGTATTAATTTTTATATACAAATTAAGCTTAATTCTAATATAAAAGCTAAATCCTTACCATGTGCAATCACTTAGAAAGTTTAGACTTTTATTAAGTATAATATATCATACACAGTTTAGGGATAAAGTCCATATAATTGTGTAA
>LSQX01395652.1_pt1 | contig 28591 bp, 22 predicted proteins | sample 654561 | NCBI WGS metagenome assembly LSQX01 (sample SAMN04489861, study PRJNA283612) | anaerobic digester metagenome | isolation source: 4 biogas reactors fed with cattle manure at either 37C or 55C with and... | place: Denmark: Kongens Lyngby | collected 2014
AACCCACATTAATTTTACTCATACCTCCTCCTGGTGGGAGCCCATTTTAAAATATGCACCGGGCTGGCCTAAAAAAAACACCCGGCATCCCCATGCCGGGCCTTTGGCCTTTCCCTTTATACCGGCGGTACAATGTTCATATTTTGATCATAATCCCAGAAACGCAGGTTAATCTCAACACCGCTCTGGGGATTGTGCTTGTCAAGGGCCTGGATTATGGCCCGGCGCAGGCGGTAGTCCCCCGGGTTCAACCAGACCTTATAGGTGTATCCGGTGAGGCGCAATTCCAGGAACGGGTCCATCAGGTTAGGTCGCATTTCCAGACACAGCAGTTTTTCCCCGTCCACCTTTTCCTGCCCCAGGTACTTGATATCGGGAACATCCTTGAAGTTAAAGTAGGCCAGGGGATTCAATTCGGCGTAGAAGAGTTCCGAATCAACCAGCTTGTTCCCCGGCAGAGCGATCCACTTACCGGTCGCCTGATTCTTAAAATAGGAGTTATCTCCCACCTGGATGAACTCAATGGGTGTATTCATCATCTGGCCCTTTATCCAAACTTTATCAGGGGCTACCCTTTCACCTTCCACCTGACTGAAGAAATCCACATTGGCCTTGCCCTGAGAGATCAGTTTTGTTTCTGCCCAGTAGCGAAAGCTTGAGCTGACCATGGTTTTCTCCAGACCGGTCATAAGCATCTCCAGCGGGGGCAGTTTAGCCCCCCTCCCGGCAATCAGCCTGACGCCGCCCCAAAGCAGCAACAAGCCTATAATCACCAGGGCCAGCACCGGCAAGGCCGTTCTTTTATTGAATATTAACCAATGCGGATAATGCACAGGCACCCCTCCGTAAAGAGTTTAATTCTACCCTATCATACTGGAAAATGATAAGAATTATGACAGTTCCCTTTAGTTTTACGGCACTATTTTAGTTAAACTGGTATTAATTGAAAAGATTGGGTTTTGCAACAAAATGAAGAAAACTTGCGTGTTGCAGCGAAAAAGGGTAAAATTTACTCAGACAGTAGCTATGGTTAATTTGGAGGCATATTGGCAGTGGAAATAAAGGAAATGCAAGCGGAAGTAGACAGCTGGATCAGCCAGTTTGAAGAAGGGTACTGGAACCCGCTTTCGATGATGGCCCGGCTAACCGAAGAAGTTGGCGAACTGGCGCGGGAAATCAATCACCAGTATGGTGAAAAACCCAAAAAACCTGATGAACCCGTGGGAGATCTGGCTCTTGAATTGGGTGATATTCTATTTATTCTGATTTGCTACGCCAATTCCCTGAACATCGATCTTGAGGATGCATTCAAGCGGGTTATGGCCAAGTACCGTTACAGGGACAGCAACCGTTGGACCCGGAAGGAATGAATGTTAAAACTTCCTTCCTTTTTACTTATTGGTTAACTGCTTTTTGTCGGAACAGAAATTATTTTGGGAAGTATTGCTTTGTAAAGTTTAGGAGGAAAATTAATGGCCATTGTGATCCCAATTAAAGGTCTACGCTATAATCCTGCGTTAATCAGCAACTTGAAAGAGGTCGTGACACCCCCGTACGACGTAATTGATGCCGCCGCCCAGGAAAAATACTACAAATGCAGCCCCTACAACATCATTCGCCTGGAGTACGGAAAAGACCTCCCCGGAGATAATGAGTCCTGCAACCGCTACACCCGGGCAGCCGCCGACTTTAAGAGCTGGTTGGAGAGCAGGGTACTGACCCCCGAAAGCAGTCCTGCCCTTTACTTATACGAGCAAGAGTTTACCATAGGCGGGGAGAGGAAAGTCCGCAGTGGCTTCATCTGCGGAGTCAAGCTGGAGCCCTATGAAAAGGGTGTGATCCTGCCCCACGAGGAAACCATGCCCAAGCACAAGGCAGACCGGCTGAAGCTGATGCGCGCCTGCAGGGCTAATTTCAGCCCCATCTTCAGCCTTTACGAAGACCGGGAAAAAAGGGTAGAAACTGTCCTGCGGGAAGCAGTGGAGGGAACCGCACCTGATGTTGATTTCACGGATGAATGGGGTGAATCCCACAGGTTGTGGGTGATTACCAGCGGGGAGGTCATCAACAAGGTCCAACAGGCCATGGCCGGAAAACGTATCTTTATCGCAGACGGACACCACCGCTACGAAACTGCTTTAAATTTCAAAAGGGAACAAGCAGCCCGGGAAACGGAAGCTTCAGGTTTTACTGCAGAAAGCGTAGCCGTGACCAGTTCCTGTAGCGTCACACCGGAGAATGCAGGATCCTGCGCCCGCACAGAGGACCATGCCTACAATTACGTTATGATGACCCTGGTCAACCTTTACGACCCCGGCCTGGTGGTCCTCCCGACCCACCGGTTGGTCAAGAATATCAGGGAAATTGATCTACCTGAACTGGTGGACAGGCTGAAAGAAAGCTTTTTGGTGGAAGAATTCCCCCTTGCCCCGGACAGGAGTAATTTCCAGGAATTTTTACAAGATCTGGCTGAACGTGGAAAGGTAAGGCCCGATCAGGCAAGTGGCAGCGGGCCCGGCGGCAGAGACACCGTCAACCCACACCGTTCCCACGCCTTCGGCATGTATGCGGGAGACAACAGGCTCTACCTGCTCACCCACTTGAACAACAGGCAACTGGACCAGGTCATGCCCCCGGGTAAATCCCGGGCCTGGCAGAATCTCGACGTATCCGTGTTGCACACACTGATAATTGAAAAACACCTGGGCATCTGCGGGGAGCTAAGGGCCAGGGCCGAGCACATCACTTACACCCGTGAGGAGGAAGGCGCCCTGGCTGCCGTAGACTCCGGAGCATACCAGCTGGCCTTTTTCCTGAATCCCACCCCGGTGGAAGAGGTCATCGAGGTGGCCGGAAACGGAGAGAAGATGCCCCAAAAGAGCACCTTCTTCTATCCTAAACTTATCACGGGCCTGGTTGTGAACCGGCTGTGAAAAACATCTATAAACATTAAAGGGGCAACACTTTTCAGATTATTCATGCATCTGCCGGGAACAGGGCTTCTTAAGAAGCCCTGTCTTTCGTTAAGATGACCTTAATCGTCTGTAGTAAAATGGCCAGATCCCTGGCGGGGGAGTATGATTTTGTGTAAAGCAAATCGTACTTGAGTTTATTCTCCGGAGTGGTGCTGTACCTGCCGAAAACCTGGGCCAGGCCGGTGATGCCGGACTTGATATTCATGCGGTAGGCGTATTCCGGTATTTCCTTGACCAGTTCATTGACGAAAAAGGGTCTTTCCGGACGTGGTCCCACGATACTCATATCACCTTTTATAACATTGATTAACTGCGGTATTTCATCGATCCGGGTAGCCCTTATAATCCGTCCCACCCTGGTTACCCGCGGGTCGTTTTCTGTGGCCAGCACCGGCCCGCTATCCTGCTCCGCACCGTCCACCATGGTCCTGAATTTATACAGGTAAAAGGGCTTTCCCTGCATGGTCAGGCGCTTCTGCCGGTATAAGACAGGACCCCGGGAATCAAGTTTAATAGCTAAGCCCACCAGCAGGCACAAAGGAGCTGTAAGTAACAGGAGCAGGAGGGAAAGAGCTATATCCGTCACTCGTTTTAAGAACATGTATTCCGGAGAAATACTCAATTGCCCGATTGTGAATACCGGCACATCGTCAACCTGTTTCAGTCTGACCCGGGCCAGCATAATTTCATATAAATCAGGAATCAGGGACACTGTTATATCTTTATCCACACAGGCATGGACAATCCTGGCCTTTTGCTCCTGGGACAGGGTTGAACAAACAAATACCTCGTCGGGTTCGACATCTACTAAAACCTTGCAGATATCCTCCACATCGCCCAGCACCGGCGGGTTAAAAGCCCCGCTGCCTGATCCAGGGTTCCGGTCCCCCACCTTATACTGTTCAGGTTGCGGGGCACTGTCAGGCCCGGGCAAGGCATCGAAAACCACACCAACCACCTTCATCAGCTTGCCAGTGGCTGTTTCCAGTTTCTCAGCAAGGGCAAAGGCGTCCAGCGGCCTGCCGGCAACAATGACCCTTTTTGTTGGCTGAATTCTTCTCTCAATATACCAGGCCGCCCTGCGCCACAAAGCCAACAGGGCCAACTGAATGAACGGCGCTGTCAATAATACCGTGCGGGGAAAGGAAAAACCGCGAAAAAAGAAGGACAAGGCCATGGCAGCCAGAGCTTGAAAGAATACGACACAAACCAGGGAAGCAAATACCTCTGTCCACCGCCAGTGGTAGCTTCCATAGAGCCTGTAAAAACAGAAAAAAGCCAGGGCAGATAGGGTGAGCCAGGGCCATGTGGATATGTAGGCTTCAAAGTTATAATACGGGATGTCCCAGCCGAATTTTAGAACGAAGGCCAGGATATAGCCCAGGTTTACCAGAGCTAAATCCGTAATCAGAAAACCCAGTTTGAGCAAAAGCAGGTTCATGCGCTTGTCCAAATGTCTTCTCCCCGAACGAGTCCTGGAATTTTTCTCCCAGTAGAATTATTTCCTAAAGAAGACATTCGTCACCATCAAAGCAATTTCCTTTAAAAACGGGGATCAAAACAGATAAGATTAATTCTGCCAGACCAGTAAACCAGGCCTTAATTCAGTACTTACTTATTAAGAGAGGTAAAGCTCCCTGTACTTCTCCACCATTGTCTTCAGGCTATAATGCTCCAGCGCCCTGCGACGGCCGGCTTCTCCCATGGAAAGGCGCAATTCCTTGTTTTCAGCCAGCTTCCATGAAACCTCAACTGCTTCTGCCAGGTTTCCTTGCTTAATCAGATAACCTGTCTCTCCATGCACCACCAATTCGCCGACACCGCCAATATCGCTTGCCACCACCGGCCGGCCGGCCAGCATCGCCTCAATGACGGTAAGGGGCAACCCCTCCCAGCGTGAAAACAGGGTAAACACATCGAAGTCATGGATCAGTTCTGCAGCATTTTCCCGTGTTCCCAGCAGAAACACGTGACCTGTCAGACCTTTATCTTTAATAAATGCCTGGCAGGCAGCGCGCTGGGGCCCGTCGCCAATTAAAACAAAATAAATCTTGTTCCTAAACCCTGTTTTATCCTTTGTTTTTCCAACAAAGCTTTCTCTATTATTGATCATATGTTCTGCTAATTTTAAAAAAAACATCGCGTCCTTCGGTGCGGCAAGGCGGGCAACCATTCCAAATATTAAGTCTTCCTTTCCAATATTAAGTTCCTTACGGAGTAAGTTATTTCTCTGTTCGGGTTCTGGAAGCCCGTTGTAAATCAGGACGAATTTTTTCTGAGAAGCTATTTTCAACTTTAGCCCGTTTAATAAACAATCCCGGGACACACAAATTATTTTGGTGCTTATTGCCCCTGCTATTTTTTCTACCAGCGTATATAAATAACGCACAGGTAAACTTTGATACTCGTTTATCGACCACCCGTGGGCTGTAAAATAGATCTTTGGAACCCCTGCCAACCTCGCGGCTAAACGCCCAAGTATGCCGGCTTTGGAACTGTGGCAGTGCACTATATCATAACTACCCTTCCTTAGCAGGAGATAAAGCTTCCAAAAAGCGAATAAATCGTGGAATAACGATATATTCCTTTTTAATTGGGGAATTGTAATAACCTTTATCTCTATATCTCTCAGCCAACCAACTAACTCACCACCTGGCGCACATGCAACTGTAATATCAAAGGCATTTCTATCACTTTCAGCCGCCAGATGGTAAACGATCTTTTGCACCCCGCCTATCTCAGATAAAGTAACGATATGCAATATTTTAGTTTTCATATTTCTCATATCTCTCAAATTTTTAAAACACTAACTCAGTTTTGGCAGAGCTTTAAGTCCCTCATATTTCTTGGCCAGTTCAGGAACCAGGTTCTGGGCCCGGGACAAGTACTCCTGCGCCTCCTGCGCAAGACCTTGCTTTTCGCGTATGAGGGCAAGCCAAAAAGCAGCTTCACCCTCTGTCCTTTCAGACTGAAGAGCAGTTTGCAGGAGAGCATCAGCCTCGACATAATGTCCCAGAAGATAATGGGCTGAGCCAACAACAAGATTCACATTCACATCCGCCTCGGCGCTCATTAAGGGAGCAACATTCCAGAGTTTCCTTTCAGTTTCGCCAACCCTGGACATTTGGGCCTCAATCCTGGCAGGAATACTAACAACCGCCTCCAAGTGTCTCCTGGCTTCGTCCCAGTTCCCGTCAATAAACTCGTTGTACCCCACGATAAAATAGGACCGGGCCAAAGTTCCATACCACATAATATGAAAAGGAGCTAAAGCAAGGGCCTTTTCGGCATACTCCAGAGCTTCCTTATTATTATTTAAACTCAATTGTATACTGGCCAGGTCGGCGTAGTTCTGAGGGTTGTACCGGCCCATCCTGACAGCCTTCTGGGCTTCTAAAAGCGCCTTGTCCATAGCGCCGGCCTGACTGTAAATACTTGCCAGATTGCTATGGTAATCTACTTTAAAGGGATTATAAGAAGAAGCTTTTTGCAAAAACTTCAACCCTTGATTATAATCCTGCTTTTGAAAAGCCATGTTTGCCTGCTCAAAATAGGTATCAGCCATTGCAAGGGTTCCCGAGAAAATAACAACAATCAGCACTCCTACCGATACTGCCAGTAAGGGCACATAACTAACCGTCCCGCTGGTCTTGCTCTTCTTTACACCCGCTATTGGTTCAGAATACATGCCAATGCTCCTGGCCAGACCGAAAAAGGTCCACAGGACAATGGCCAGGGCAGAAAGGGAGAGGTTGAAGTCGATGGCTGCGTGGAGACCGACAGTAATAGAGGCTGCAGTTATTGTCCAGACCAGCAGGCGCTTCCCCGCATCTTCTTTAGCCCTGTGGTAAAGACGGTGTGCAAGTAATAAAAAACCGAACCATATACCAAGGATTACTATCAGACCCACCAGACCTGCTTCTACCATAATCTGAAAATAGTGGCCGTGTACCTGTTTGGAATAATATAGATAGCTCTGGTAAGCACGGTAGGCCTCTTCCCAGCCTCCGCCGCCCCAGCCCAGGATGGGGCGCTCCTTGAACATTTTAATAGCATCCTGATAGAAATATAGCCGTTCAGTAGCGTTGCGCAGACGAATTTCTTCGGCCATAGCTTTCACTGTTTCGTCGTGGCTACAAACCAAAAGGCCCAAACCGGTGCTACCCACCACGACGACCAGGAGCACGCCTGTCAATACAACCTTTTTATAGGCTGCGAGCCACTGGTACAGCCCTCTTCTCTCCAGGCTACTGTATAGGAACTGCCCCAGACAAACCATGGCTAATCCGGCAATGACCCAGAGCCAGGCAAGCCCCGGCCGGTCGCCGGAAACACTGGATAGAAAGCGCCAGATTGCAATGAAGGCAGGTATGCCAAAAAGAAGGATATGGAGGAAAACAGGAATCCTGTTTCCCTTCGGTAAACCGATGAAATAAAGTACAAAGACTAAGGAAAAAACCATCAGGCCGCCGTTCGACTTGGTGCCCAGAAGCACTGCAAACAAAAGAAAATTACCTGCAGCGTAAAGATAAGGGCTCAATTTCGTCCAGGTCAGCCAGTTAGGCATTCCTTTAATTAAAGAATTAACAACTTTACCGTTAGACCCGGGTGTTCCGGCTCTTCTCCAGAGGTATAGACCTGTAAGTGTCGCCGCGGCCAGGTAGCTGGCCAGGGCGTTAGGGTACTGGAAAGTGGAATAAATCCGTCCGTCGAGGAAACCGTCCTTAATCTGGACCAGACCAGTTGCAGTGGCCAGACCGGCCAGGGCGACCCCCACAGCACTCAAGTAAATAACCCCCAGGATGGTGCCGGCTTCTTGATCGTTTCTGACCAGCCTTGATGCCAACCAGTAAACCGTGAAGTACAGTGTCGTCTTGACGACCTCGTCCAGGGCCAGTCCGTGGTTTACCGCCTGAAAACTAGAAATAAGGTAGGTGGCGGGAAAAGCCAGCACGAAATAATCCAGGGGATGGGAAAGAAAGCTGTAATCCCGGTTCAGCCACTTCCACAGCCAGGCAACCCATAGAATTACAGCAGCGAAAATCAAGGCCTTCTCCTGTTCTGGCGCGAAAAATAGTCCCCTGAAATATGGGGGCAGGAACAACAAAACAGCTAGTCCCCAGAAAGCAATGGTATGGAGATAGTTCCCTCCGGCTTCCTTTACCTCTTTATTATTTTGAACAGATTTTCTTTTTCGTGCTTCTAATTTCCCTTTTTTTATTTTCTGAGGATTATCAGTCACCCCGGAAGTTTTCTTTCCGGGCTTTATTACGTTTCTAGCCAATTTTAGTGTACTCCCTTTATATTTTCATGGTTTACCCCTTCTGAAACTACAAGCTCAAAAGTCCCCAGCTAAATTATTGATAAAATTAATGTTTACGGCATGTATTGCTAAAAGAAAGCTGGCACGATCATAACAAAAGCAATAACGAGCAACATATTCTACACATATTTGCAATATCCTCCCTTAATTGCCATTCCTTAAGGAAGAAACAACTCTGCATCAGAATGTCTATACTACTAGTTTTTTATGATTGGTTTATGCAAAATGTAACAATTTGTTACCCAATTCACAAGGCTAAAATGCTTTTGAAACTATCCTTAAAACTTGAAAAATCAAGATGTTTATTAGCCCAATTACTAATTAATGGGCGCTCCATATCCATAAGTTGTTTTAAAAATATACCTACATCAGAAGCCTGAATTTCTTTCATCTCCCTAGTAACAATACCAAGTCTATTGGCAATTACCCATTCGTCATAGTCTCCTATACCGGCAGTCATCAAAACAGGCAAACCCACCGCCAGGTATTCCGCTAATTTAGTTGGTGATGCTACCTGGTTAATTGGGCTTCTTATCCTACAAATCAACCCGATATCTCCAGCTGACAAGTAACTAGGCATATTATTATGTTTCACTTCCAAAACTTTTGCAAATGATTGCAAATTGTGGTCACTAAGCAAGGCGTTTAATTTTTTCAAGTCTGGTGATAAAAATAAAAATCTTGCTGCCGGGATATGTTGTTTGCATAAATTCATTAAATAAATTATTCCTTCAATATCAACCCATGGGGCAATAATACCTGCGTGTACAATAATGATCTTATTATCCCATCCGAAACTCTGACGTATATGAGATCGTGCTTGTTGATCAAATTTAAACTTTTTTGTATCAACGCTGCACGGTATAATTACAGAAGTTTTATTTTTAAGAAAAGGATATTTTGCTATCATGTATTTTCGCAAAGCTTGACTTACAAATATTAGACCATCAACCTGTTTAAGCAACGTTCTCTCTATTGCTGATAATACATCTTTCTTTAGACCAGAAACATAACATAGCCTTTGAATAACTTCCTCTAGCCATAAACCATGAACGTCAAGAATTATTGGTAGCTTCCAGCGCTTTCGCAGTGCCATAGCCAAGAATAAAGAATTAAATGAATGTGCAAAAATAAGCCTGTAAGTCTTTCTAAAATTTATAGGACAATTCCCCCAACGAAGCTGATAAATATTTCGTAATAAATTAGTTATTGATCTTGTCCTAGGAACACCCACCTCCAAATAATCCTTTTGATTATTAACTATTTCCTCATCAATGTTCGGATCAAAAATTAACCAATCCCCTGGAGACCCGATTGTCATCTCCAATAAGCGACGTATTAGACTTACACGTACGCTAAATCCATTATTAGCATAATACTGTCCATAAACAACTGAGATTATAGATTGAGAATCCAATTTTTATCTCCTTTTGTTTTCCTATTATTTATTACTAAGTCGATAAAATGATTTAAATATTGTCTAGCCATTCGTTCAGCATTGTATTTTTGTACAATTAGTTTCCTCGCTCTCTCCCGGTCCTGCCTTGTATATCTTCTTTCTGTCATTTCTATCATAGCATTAGTGAGGTTCTTACAAAGACTTTCATGCTCACCATTTGCCCCCAAAATAATACTGGCTACATTTCCATAATAAATATCACTAACTTCCGCAGCGGCAGGAATAAGTATACCAAATCCACTTTCATCTATTAATTCTCTTGCTGAACCAACATCTGTTGCAACCACTGGCAAGCCAAAGTAAAGCGCTTCTGCTAACGCTAAACTCCATCCCTCCCATAGCGATGGAAGTATGAATGCATCCGCGGCTGAATAAAACATATATGGATTCTCTTGAAACCCAAGAAAAAGTGTATTATTTTGTAGTCCAAGACCTTCAACCGTCTGCTTTGTTAACTTATAATACTTCTCATCACTGGCTGATCCCAGAAAGGCCACCTTAACATTAGGACATTGCTTTATCATATTTGATAATGCTCTGACGATTAGATGCTGCATCTTATGAGCAAAAAAATTAGAAGTACACAAAAACAGGAAATCTGTTTCTTGAACACCTAATTCCCTGCGTATCTCTCCCTGTTTTTCCTTATAATCGTGTTCTGCTAACTCTTTAATATCAAGTCCATTTGGAACTACAAAAAGACGGCTTACTGACAAGCCCAATCGCGCTTCAGAATATTTAGCCACACTTTTAGAAACACAAATATATCTTGAAGTTAACGAATCCAATTTGCGATAGAGTTGAACCTGTTCAGGATCAAACCAAGCATAACTGTTATGTATTGTTTGAACAATAGGAATTCCTAATTCACAGGCAATATCCAGGCCAAATGTTGAATAATGTGCATTAACGAGATCAATATCTTCTGAAATTAACATGTTTCTGTACTTTTCTCTATCATTTTTCAAATCAATAACTTTAATTCCTGCCTCAGGAGCTCTTCTTGAGTAAAAACCAGCATAATCGGCAACACAAACTATGGGATCAACATTCAAATCTCGAAAACATAGGGCCAAATTATATACAACTTTTTCCAATCCCCCCTTGTCAAAACGGTCAACCTGTAAGACTACTTTTAATTTCCTTTTGCCAAATTGCCAAAGGCGAATATTTCTATAACAGTTGTCTTTTTCTATTATACCTCTTGATTCGTTTATCTTATTAAAAAGGCGAATATTTGACGCTGCTAAAATTAGCATTAATGACTGTTCTTTATTTGAAACAGAAAATACATCATCTCTAAAAATTCTTGCTCGTAAGAACCCTTCATCATTAAGGGCCAAACAAATGTCAATCTTCTCCCATAAACTATCATTTATTCCGTATGTAATGAATGCATCGGAACTTATGACGAAAACTACACATATATTTTTTTGGGGATAAAAGTCTTTTAACCAATGTAGAGAGTGCTCAGAAATTATCACAACCTGCTTTGTAAATTTATCTGACTTTTTGCATAATTCATCTATCGAGTAGAACTGATTGTTTTCAAACCAAGGATTATCAGTACCTAACAACCATTTTTTTGATGTTTCATCCAGGTAAATATTAAATGGCTTTTCATAAAATTCTCTACGCTGTTTATCATAATCCATAAGGCGATCAACGCGTTCAAATATTCCTAGTTCCTCAGCTTTTGCATTTAAAGTATTAGCGTGGACACGATATTTATATAGGATCTCGTCAGTTCCAAGGTGGGCTAATTTAAATAAACTATTAATCCGCATCCAGTAATCATAATCTTCAGCACCCATTAATAATTCATCGTATGCACCAATAACTTTGGCGACCCATGCCCTATACATAAAACAGGGGCCAATAAAATTGTCTTTCACGATATTCAATTGCTCAGTTGATCTAGGCAAGCGAATTACTGGGGAATCCCAACTTTCTTTGTTATGAGGTCTAAAGCTGGGGTCTATTAATGGGTTTCCAGCATCATCAATTGCAATGTAATCACTATAAACCATTGCAATATCAGGGTGCTCCTGAAGATAATGCACATGTCTCTCAATATGTTGTGGCAACATGATATTATCTGCAGATGTCCAAGTCAAAAATTCACCTTTGGCAAGCAAGAATCCAGTATTTAAGGCTTGAGGTAACCCCCTGTTTTTTTTGTGGTTAATAATCTTGATCTTAGGATTTTGCAAAAATTGTTTTAAAACACTTTCAACATCATCTGTTGAGCCATCATTAACAATAATCAACTCACAATTTTCATAGGTCTGCCCTAATACACCTAAAATTGCCTCTTTCAACAAAGTGGCCTGATTATATACTGGGAGCACAATGCTAACAAGACCTTCTATGCCTATTCCAAATCGTGTATCTAAACATCCATCTACAGCTATTTTGGGTATAACTTTAGAGTTAATATTGGCATATCTTTTTTGCAAAATCTTTATACGGTATGCTCTAAGCTTCCATTGAATACCAAATGGAAGCATATTCAAGCACCTTTTGGCAAGCCTAATAGAAACGTTTCCTAACAAATTAACTAAAGAAGCTGCAGATAGAGAATTATTTGTTGTTTTTTTACCTGTTTCTAACATATTTCTTTCCAACTCGCAATTTTAATCTTTCGAATTTTTACCAATTGTCCAGGATTAGGCCTGATATTTACGCGCACATAATGAAAATGTTCTTTAAGTTCTTGAGGTACCTGTTGCATAATGTACATTCTATTGTTAGCATGATCAACTCGCCTACCTGAACCAACCATTTTAAGTAGATTATTCTGACGATCATACCAATCAAATTGCACAAAAACATCTGCACTATTTTCAAAATCACAAATAATTAAACACGAAATACGGTCTGCCGATGAATTTGGATAATACCTATAACAAATAAACCTGTCGTAAGTAGAAATAATTTCGCTGCTGACTGAGTTCCTTTTATCTTCAACAGTCCAATCATTATTGGAACTTTGAGAAATGAAGAAAAATCCCTCAGAAAATTCGTTTTCTGATAATTCACCTGTATTTTCAATTTCCTCTAAACACATAAGCTCTACCTTTGGATGTTTTGATCCAATTTCATAAGCCTCTTTTATCACCTTTCTAAGTTCAGTAACATGCTTTTTAGGAGAAAAAACTGCTTGAACAACTTCTCTAACGTTCGGTTCTTCTTCTAAATTTAAGGCATATTCAATTTTCTCTACTAAATCATTAACATTTTCTGAAGCAAAAAGAATCAATGGTTCAGGCATCCCATTGTTTCTTGCAATCTCGTTAATAACCGAATGCCCTGGAATATCTGAGGCAACAACCCTAACATTACTGGCAAGTGCTTCAAGTACAGCCAAAGGGAGACCCTCCACCCGGGCTGCTGTTATATATAATTTATATTCCCTATAGACAGGCGCCGGATCACTTAAAGGGCCTCTAAAATCGACATTTAGCCCTAGCTGCCTGGCCTTACGTTTCAAGTTTTCTAATTGATCACCTGCACCATAAAAACGCACAATAATGTTAGGATATTTTTCTGCTATTTCAGCCCATGCTTCTAAAAAAATATCTATTCCTTTAGTCTCATAGTAACTCGTTATTGCCCCAATTACATTTTTTTCTATAGGCTCCCCAGGCTTGAAATGTTCATCATCAACACAATTTGGAACAATTCTGACGTCAGCATTAAAGTTATCTTTTAGATACTCTGCAACATATTCAGAATGGGTAACAACAAGCGTAGGTACTGATTTATCGCATTCAGACGTATCAATTCGGTGAACAAATTCTATTGAGGGCAAACCCGAATCCTTTATTGCCTCAACTGCCCAATCTAAAGGCCAATGATAAAGTATAACATCAAAATGTTGCAGCTGGTCTCTCAGTTCTTCATAGGTCGATACATAAGTATAGGTAAATGGACACGTTTTTGCTGGATCATTAAGGCCTCCAGCTACAATTACTGGCGCTTTAATGCCATAGCTTTCAAGTTTTATTAAAGTCTCTACCCCTCCATGGTAAGCATTACGAGTAACTATTACTGTCTTAAATGCCTTTTCTTTACAATCCTTCTCACTGTCCATGGGAATACCGGTTGATTTTACCGGATTTTTTATCCAGTTATTTCGCTTAAGAATTTCAAGCCATGCTGCTTTCCATCGTTCAATGGAAAAAGCACGCGATGAATTAACGCCATTTTGCTGTAGACGCTTTCTCTCTTCCTCGTTCTCTATAAGTTCATTAATAGCAGTAGCAATAGCTTGTGGTGTAGGATCAACTAATCGGCCATTAATGCCGTCATGAATAATATCCGGAAGCCCACCTACATTAGTAGCAATTACAGCGCAACCGGATGCTAATGCCTCAATGCACGATAGGCTAGTTCCTTCACAAGCTATAGTGGGAATAACACAAATATCAGCTTTACGGTACCAATCAGGCATCTCTTCAAATGAAGCACTAACGTATCGTAACCGAGAATCAAATATGCAAAGGTCTTTAATTAATTTAGTATCCTGTTCATCGCCTTCGCCAATCCAAAATATTTCAACATTTTTACTATGAACACGCTTCAATATTTCTCCCAGTATACGACTACCTCTATTAATCTGACTCCTCCTAGGAAAAATGATAGTTAGCAAATCATTTGCACTATCTTTATCATCTTTCGGATAAAAAAGACGGTGATCAACAAAATTTGGAATATAGGTCATTTTAGTAGCCAGTTCTGGCCATAAAGAACGTATTACGTTTATAGAATTAGTATCAACGCTGACAATAGTTTCCGGGTTTTTAAATGCATTATAAAGATATCTAAACCACTCTTTTTGCCTAAACTTGGCCGCTGGATAATTATCATGGTCAAACCAAATTCCATGGCAAATCATAATTGCATCGGGTCTCATGCGAGTTGCGGAAAGTTCAGGCATATTATAGATAACATGATCATAATTAAGAGAGATATCATAAAATTTATTTGACGCACCTATATTGAATTCTGAATAAAATTCCCCGTGGGGTATCGCTTGTACGCTGAATCCATGGTATTCACCCTGAAATTTATTAGGCGCCAATTGATATAAATCCACTTCAAAGCCGTTTTCTCTTAATAATTGGGCGATATTTAAACAGTATCGTTCACCACCACCATATCGTGGCCTTTGATCATGCCAATCTAGTAATTGGTTAGTAAAATATGCCACTTTATTTCCTTTTGTTCGATTTTTCTGGTAAGTGATACGTCTATTTTCACGTACGATATTTTCTATCTCTGGAAGATGTGGCAGACTTTGATTTTTTTCCTTTCTTAATTTAATAATATTATCTTGGATTAATTGTAAATTGTGATATATTATGTCACTCTTCCAATAGTCAGCCAGAACATTTCGTTTCCCCATAAGATAAACAAAAAATTTCTTTAACACAGCAATTATTCTTGAATACGAACATGAAAGTAACTCATCTTTTAATAAACGGAATAAGCGTAATATTTTATAAGATCGTGATATATATAGTTGGGATAGATCGGAACTCACCTTTTCTGCCAGCTGAATACATTCGTTTATTTGTCTCTCATATTCTGTAACTTTTTCTTTATACATTGCTTCAGATATAAGCAACTTATCCAATTCACTTATGCGTTGTTTTAGTTCATTTATTTGTTTCTCATAAGCATTTTTTTGCTCAAAATTGGTTTGCTTAAGCATGGCTTCGGAAATTAATAATTTATCCCTTTCATTTCTTAGAATATTTACCTCCTCTTTTGGAACCATTAATCTGCGAAGCTCTGATTCTACCATAAAATGCCTTGCTCTTTCGCATTCAATAAGATCAGTTAAATACTTAGAATTCTTTATCCAATTTAGCATATCAGCATAATATAAGCTCAAGCCTCTTAGAAACATTTTTCTTCCAGTAGAACCAAAGCTATCTTTCCGCATTAGCGGTTCATATTTTTCCCAAACCTCTCTTAAACAATTGAAAAAATCAATACCATTTAGAGATGGTATAATATCTGTTCGCTGCTTTGATAAAGCTTGCTGCATAGCAGCCGCCATTTGGTTAGGATCATTTTCTGCCAAAATTTTTATGATTTCGTCTAAACAAGATTCGCTCCACTCAGCGCAAAAAGAAAAAGTATATAATAACGTAAATATTGTGAAACACCAAATATCTGTTTCAATCTGTAATATCCCTTCACCAAGATTTCCTAGATCAACCCAAACTGAATGTTTGTCTAAAATTAAGGCATTATAAGGAAATGGATCTCCATGTGCTAAACCTTTACTATGGAGAAAAGCCAGTCCTGAAGCTAATCCAGCCATCCATAGAGACCAAGTATTGTAATCAATCCCTTTGTTTTTTGAAAAAATATCAGGCTCCTTCACTCTCCAACGTTGCCACGGTGGTGTAGTGTTTGCATCTACCAGAGGTATTCCCTCTTGTAATGTAACTAGGGCCATACAATGGCAAATTTTATTTATAGACATAATATTTGAACATTTATGGCCAACAAGCTTACTCCATCTTTCATGAGCATTTTTATACTCCTGTGGTCCTAGAACATGTTTTTCAGTTCTATTCACACCTTGAATTGGTATTATTAACTGGGAAGTAGATTCCAATAATACAGCCAACCATGTACCTGGAGTTTGTCCATTTCTTACATAAATAGCATCATCTGGCATATTTCTTAATAAGCAAGTTTCAGAACAGAAACTCACCTCAATATCTCTAAGTTGATATTGTAGGGCAGTCTTATCAGTATAGTTATTATTCTTTAGGTACAATGGCATGCTATATTCACCTTTCTATTCTTAATAACTGTCTAAGATATCCATTGGGTCCAATGGTTATTTCTATTTCATACAATTTGTATGATGCAAAATTATTCACATACTTCTGGAGCATATGATAACCATACCCAAAAGGGAAGCCTGGCTCTTCTAATGGACACTCATAATATATTGCCTTTCTAAATGAAGTGAAAAGTTTATTAAATACTTTACTTATCTGCGCTTCAGTATATTTATTAGTCTGGCTTTTGGCATATCCCGATTCCCAATGATGAGCAACTGATAGAAGCAAGATAATATCCCATACATTTGTGTCTACGTCGCAAAACTCTAAAATATCTTGTTTCACCAGATTCAATCTTGCACTAATTTTGTTAATAAAGGGAAACCGTATTTGATCATACAACTCTTGGACATCAATCACAAAATTATCGAGACCCGTTACTGTATTTCCAAGTGCAGCCATAGATATTGAAAATAGTCCAGTATTACATCCTACATCAAGTATTTTCAACCCTTCACAAAACCCAAATCTTTTTATGCAATCCAATACTATTGTCAATAATCTATCAAAACCCAAACGTTCATAAGTAGACTTATCAATACTTTCTATATACGCCACTAAATCTCTCCATGATTTGGCGCCAATTATTTGCCACAATTTAGTTGCATCTATATGCGGGAGATAACTATACAAACAAAAATCCCCCTTTTTAAATCAACAAATAACAATAATCTATCAACAATGCTTTATAGAAATATCCCCTTGTACATCAAAAATCAGGGGTACAACACGGGAACTAGTATTGATTACTTCAAAAATTGCCGCATTAAATACCTTATCCACGTACTCTCCTTGAACTGGCATTCTGTATCCCAACGAAACCGAATATTTTCCTGGTCCTAATTTAACTGGGAAAGTAAAGTCAATAACGGACATTGTTCCAGCTTGTTTAGCTGGATAAACCATATTATTAAAAAAAGAATTTATTGCAAATAAATCAATCCCTTCTAAAGTACGAACAACAATCCCAACTTCCCCAGGAAACTCACAATTTTCAAAATGATACAACCACACACGAATTACACAATATTTACCCAACTCAACACATGAAGTTTCTTTACCATCTAAGAAAACTGCACACTCAACATATCGTGCTTTACCATTTCCGAATCTTTCTGTGATCCTACGCTCGAAAGGTAACATACAAATTGATTTATAATTATATAATAAGGTATATTTCTGTATATCATTTTTTGAATCAATTAACCCAATGGTTTGCTCCTGTTTATTTCTTTCTTCCAAATTAAGAGCATAATATCTATCTATGACATTATCACTTGTACCTACCATCTCAAGTTTTCCATTATGCAATAGAACAGCCTTAGAACATAATGCTTTAATAGTGGCCTGAGAATGCGAGACAAGAAGAATTGTACAGCCTCGAGCGCATAGTTGATTAATCGCACTCATGCACTTCGCCTGGAAGAAATGATCGCCTACACTAAGCACTTCGTCAACAATTAGTATTTCTGGATCCATATGAATACTGACCGCAAAAGCTAATCTGGCAAACATTCCACTTGAGTAGGTTTTAACAGGTTGATCAATAAAGTCTCCGATATCAGCAAATGCTACTATACTTTCATATTTGTTTTCCATTTCTTCACGGGAAATTCCCATAATGCTTCCATTCAGAAAAACATTTTCCCTACCACTAAATTCAGGATTAAAACCACTTCCCAACTCAAGCAAAGCCGCAATACGTCCGTTAATCTTAATTTCGCCTTCAGTAGGCATTAATGTACCCGCAATAATCTGTAAAAGAGTACTTTTCCCCGAGCCATTTTTTCCGATTATACCGACTATTTCTCCTTTTCTTACTTCAAAAGACACGTGCCTTAATGCCCAGAATTCTTTATAGTATTTTCTGTGTCCAAACAATAATGCTTGCTTTAATCTTTGGCTAGGATGTTCATAAATTCTATAACATTTCCCAATATTATTTACTAGAATTGCAATTTCGTTGTTATTGCTCATATTTCCTCCAAACCTACATCACATCTGCAAAAGCCCTTTTGCTTTTCATAAACCATAAATAGCCTAATTGCATTACAATTAATGAAGCAATTGTTACTATTCCCCAGGAAATCCAATTGGGCTCCTGACCCCACATCAATACACTTCTTGAATCCTCCACAATTACAGTTAAAGGATTTATTTTCATTACAAGCTGATATCTTTCTGGCACTGCAGAGATAGGATAAAAAATTGGTGTCATAAAAAAGAGAACTTGGGTTAAAAAACTAACCCCATGCATTAAATCTCTTATAAATACCCCCAGCGATGAAAATAGCCAACTTAACCCCAAACTAAAAAAAATAACTGGCATAATAATAATTGGAAACATAAAAATTGTTAAGTTAATTTTATGAAGACAAAGCATAGTACCAATCTCAAGAAGTATTAAACTAATAAGCGTATGTATTAGGGCTGAACCCAAAACAGAAACAGGTAATATTTCTAACGGAAATATTACCTTTTTTACATAATTAGGATTGGAGATTACCAGGCCTGGTGCTCTGGTTATACATTCACTGAAAATATTAAATACAATTAACCCGCAGAAAAGTGTTAAAGCAAATTCAGCTTTATTATCGCTTGTTTGTAATCCCCATCTAGCTTTAAATACAACACCAAAGACAAAAGTATATACAATTAACATAAATAATGGATTAATAATGGACCAAATAATTCCAAGGTAAGAACCCTTATATCTGTTTTGTACTTCTCGCAACGTAAATTGCCAAATTAATTCACGGTAAACCCATAGAGTATTAAATATATTTATTGGATTTAAAAATTTCATTGTTTCTTTATTAACACACACCAATTAATTTCACCTTGTTCAATAATACTATATTTATATTTTAATTCTTCACCAAAAACAAGAAGACATTTATACACTTCAAAAACAATAGTCCATACCATAAAGCAACGGCACGGAGATAGTTTCCTCCGGCTTCATTTACTTCTTTAGCTTCTTGACCATTATTTTTTCTTGTTTCTAATTTCCTTTTTTATCCTCTGTGGATTATCCCCCGGAAGTTTTCTTACAGCCTTTACGACGGTTTTGCTCAACTTTAATATACTCCTTTAATTCTATTTATGGTTGTATTTTCCAGAAGGTACAAGTCAAAGTCCCCGCTAAGCTATGGGTGTACTAACTGACAAAATCAATGTTTGCGTTATGTATTGTTTAAAGGACCAGAAAAGGCCATAACGTTAGCACTATGAGATAATATTTTCTATGCTTATTTACAATATCCTCCTGCTTAGCTATTCCATTATATAACACAGTTTTTCTGAAACTGTAACTTACCAGATTAATGCAACAACCGGCTTGCGCAAAGCTCATGAACATGCACAGTATTACAGGTACATATGGTATAATCAATAAAAAACCTCAGAGCTAAAACCAATTCTTTCCCGGGGGTTTACATGAAAGCAGACATTATACCCGTTTTTGACAGCATCACAAGAGAACAATTAGAAGGCAAACAGGCTGTCGTTTTTGATGTCCTGCGGGCCACCAGCACCATCATCACGGCACTGGCCAACGGCTGCAAAGAAGTTGTTCCGGTTGTGACAGTTGATGAGGCCCTGGCTTATGCTGAGCATCACGCCAATGTTATCCTGGGCGGTGAAAGAGAAAGCCTTTTAATCCCGGGATTTCACCTTGGAAATTCACCCCTCGAATATACATCTGAACGGGTGAAGGGGAAAACTGTTGTGCTTACAACAACAAACGGCACAAATGCCATTCGCCGGGCCGCCCAGGGTGCTGCAAGAGTTATCATAGCTTCCTTTCTGAACGCCAGGAGTGTGGCGAAAGAAGTATTAAAGACAGGAAGTGACGTGGTTTTAATCTGTGCAGGAACCCGCGGCAAACTCTCGCTGGAGGATATTGTAGCGGCGGGCAGGGTTTGCCGGGAACTGGCAAGAATAGCCGCAGGAAAGGAGGCCTTGGTTCCCGGGTCGGATCTTGTGGTAGCTGCCTGCCGGCTGGCTGATTTCTACAAAGAGGACCCTTTGCCTGCACTCAAGGACTCTCTACATGGGCAAAAACTGGCAGCCCTTGGCTTTGCCGAAGACCTGGCCTTTTGTTCACGGCTGAACTCTACCGAAGTGACGCCGGTCTTTCGGGATGGACGGATTATCGTTGAAACCGGGTAATAACCTGGGCTTTTCCCAAAAACAGTGCATTCCCTCCTATTTGAACCCTTGTCTTTCGTTCCTTTTTGTGATACAATTGTTTATGTTCCAAAGAAAGCGAATCTGGGGATATAGCTCAGTGGGAGAGCGCTTGACTCACATTCAAGAGGTCNNGGAGCGGGCGCAGGCCCGCTTCTTTCAAAGCCGGGCAATGGTATAACACCTGCCCGGCAATTTTGTGCCCGTTGTGGGTGTGTTGACTGTTTTACTACTGCCAAACTACTGCCAATAGAGCGGAAAAGTGCTAAAAATACGGTTGTGTACGGAATTTAGTAAAATCAAAAAACCCAATAATATCAAGGGTTAAGGACATATGCGGAAGTGTGCGGAATTACGCCAATCAAGACTCACATTCAAGAGGTCGCTGGTTCGAAACCAGCTATCCCCACCAGGAAAAACCCACTAACACCACAACTGTTAGCGGGTTTTTTTATTTTACACCTATCAAAGCAACATCCTTAAAACAATCAATTGTAGGATGATAATAGCCGGAATAATGATAGTAAACTTTAGTTTTTTTGTTTTGTGCTTGAATAAATCCATCCCAATAAAAACACCAAGGGCACCGCCAGCCAGGGCTATTAAAAAGATCCTGCTTTCGGGCACCCGGTATTTGTACTTACCTGCTTTGGCCATTGCTTTGTCAAGCCACATAACACCAAACCCCAGGACATTAATTAACAGGATATAGATAAACAGATTAACCCACCTCCAGCACAAACAGGCCGTGTTTAACAATTCAATACTAAACCTGTAATCTCCTATAAGGGGGCAGAAATTAAATATAATTATTTGCCTTATCTACGTGTATTTGCCTTATCAACCTTTCCCCATATTGAGAAAACAAAGAAAAATGGCCCGGGAAACAGGCCATTTTCACCTCATTCATAAATTAATCTCACACCAGTTTATTTAAGTGTCCTAAAAAAGGTATTATCCTCTGTGTCACAATGTCAGCTGCATGGATGTCCAATTCTGCGATTTAACCTGTCAAAAGAGTGCTTCACTTACTTTATTTAAGCAATTTAAAAGACGCCTTGTCTACACCGCAGACCGGGCAAACCCAACTTTCAGGAAGCGCCTCAAAGGGTGTGCCGGGCTCGACACCGTTTTCCGGATCGCCCGCTGCCGGGTCGTAAACGTAGCCACAGACGCTACACTCGTACTTTCCTGAAACAGCCTTTTTATCCTTGAACTCCGGAACAAAGGAGGGGGCTGTTTTCGGCACGCTGCCTCTTTTCACCTCATGGTAGTAAGCATAGGTCATGGGAGCGCCGTCTTTCAGCACTTCCGCAGCGGTAACCTCGCCAATAAAAATGGTGTGGGTAACGGCGTCTACTTCCTGTAAGACCCTGGCTTCAAGGTAAGCAAGGGTGTCAGTGGTAACATGGGGCAAGCCGCTGTCTCCAAGCTGGTAGTCGACGCCTTCGAATTTATTTACTTCCCTTCCTGATTTAAAACCGAAATTTCCGATCAGAGACAGGGGAGCGTCCTGGGCCAGAACAGATACCGCAAACAATTTACTATCCTTGATAAATTCATGGGTCAGGTTTTTCTTATTAATGCTTACGGCAATCGTAGGAGGCTCGTTTGAAATTTGAAAAACGGTATTGGCAATCTGTCCGTTAATCTGGTCGCCCTTACGGGAGGTAATAATATAAAGGCCGTAACTAATTTTATGCAGAGCTCTCGGGTCCATGCAATTCATCTCCTTCCTTTTTCAATATTTTACAATATTTTATGATTTAAGCATAGCAGCCAGTTTCCGGCCCGCTTCCCGGACCTGTTCCAGATCCTTCTCATTGGGAGCATACTGGATATTGATTAATTCCAGGGGAACCTCCCAGCCCATTTCCTTAATAACCTCCAGAACCTGTTTTGCACCCTGGCCGCCCCATCCATAAGAGCCAAAGGCAAACCCCAGTTTATTCTTGGGCCTCAAGCCTTTCAAATAGGTCAACATGGCAGCAACGGTGGGCAGCATCCCGTTATTCAGCGTAGGTGACCCGATCAGGACAGCCTTGGAATAGAGAAGATCAGGCACAATACGGGATATATGGTTAGTCTGCAGGCACCTGACCGTAACAGGCACGCCGCCTTCCTCTAATCCATCCTGGAGGGCCTGGGCTATCTTCCGGGTTGAACCCCACATGGTGTCGTAAATAATCAGGGCTTTTGCAGGAGATTCGTGATTGGCCCACTTCTGGTAGCAGGAGATTATTCCGGGTATGTGGGCACGCCAGATTACACCGTGGCTTGGGGCAATCATGTCCACATCCAGTTGCGACACAGCGTCCAGCACTTTGTTAACCTGATTGCCATAGGGGTAGACAATATTTGCGTAATAAATACCTGCCTCCTCCCGGGCAACCTCCCAGCCCAGCTCATCGTCAAAGCGTTCCACAGAGGCAATATGTTGTCCGAAAGCATCGTTGGGCAGCAGGAGTTTTTCCTCCGGAATGTAGGTAGCCATGGATTCGGGCCAGTGAACCATGGGCATATGCAAAAATTTCAAGGTCCGCACGCCTATTTTAAGTTCATCACCGGAATTGACCAGGATGTAATCCCATTCTTTTTTATAATAGCGCTGGAGTCCATTTTGCGCCCTGGGTGACGTTACAATCTTTGCCCCTGGCGCTACCTCCATTATCCTGGGGACACTTCCAGAGTGGTCCGACTCAACGTGATTGACCACCAGGTAATCAATTTTGGCAGGATCAATTATATCTCTTATCCGGCTTAGGAGTTCTTCGGCCAATGTTTGCTTTACCGTATCAACAAGTACAATCTTTTCATCCACAATTAAATAAGCGTTATAAGTTGAGCCCCGGGGAGTTAGATAACCATGAAAATTACGTAAGTCCCAGTCGATTGCACCTACCCAGTAAATACCTTTTTTCAACTCTAGTGCTCTCATTTCTATTACATCCCTCCGTCTAATAAAACAAAATTAAAAAATCTACATCTTAATGACCCAGGCTCTCCATTTAAGCTTACCTTGCGCCATCCCCCCTTGGCTGGTGCAAACTAATCATAGCCGGATACATTTGTTTTTATATATTATAGTTATTATAAGTTGTTTTAATTAAGCGCACCTTACAGAAACATTAATAAACTATTAACGACCCGGGATAATCGAAAAAATTTAAGATAAAACCTTTAAAAGGCCTAAAATGGAAGACAATCTAAGGGGAATAGCCCCTCAGAGGGGTAACTCATAAAAAAATCCCGGCTTATCCCGGGGTTGTTTTTCATTTTATCTTTCATTGTTTTTACAACTGGGCTTACCCACTTCTCTTGCAGCAAGTGGGTTCTTTTATTTTTTTTGAATAAAGAGACCGATCCCTGAGAATATACATTTTTCAACCTCTGATGGTGCTGCGTCAGCGGTATGGATGAAATAAATTTATATAATCCTAATACTATTATCTTTATCGGCGCTTATCTACATCCGGCGCGCTGCTGCTTGGGCCGGTTCAAAAGGTGTGGTTCAACAACAATTGTCCGGTATACGTCAAACCAGGAATAGACACGGTGAATGAGATCCGGCAGGGTACCCTGGTTATAGGGTGCATCCAGCAGCAATACGGGCACCCCCGCCGAGCTTACTTTAACGCCGATTTCCAGCGTATCTTCCACAAGTACATTTATGTTCCTGGAAAGGCAGGCCTCTTTTTTTTCATGGCTACCCAGGAGGATCAGTTCATCATAAGGCAGGTTGTGTTTACGCAGCCAGTCAACGGTTTCCTGCCTGAATCCTTCGTCTCTTGCCGTAACAATATAAATGTCGTGGTATTTTTTAATCATGCCCAGATATTTAGAAGCTCCTGTTATGGGCGTTGGTTTGGTCATTAGATATCTGCCCCTGCGGGCTAAAAACCCGGACAATTCCTCTTGCGTAACCTCATAAATCTCGCAGATATCCAGAATACGGATTTGTTCCACACGCTTGTCTTTCTTGAAGTAACTGTTGAGTTCATTGATCCACAGGGAAAGACTGTCTGCCAGGACCCCGTCAATATCAACACCTATTCGCACAGGCAACCCCCATTTAGCAACAAAGATTACATATACCACTATATTCCACTGTCCCGGCATAATTCCCTGCCCAACGTATTTTAAAAGTACCTGGTTCACAGTATTAAAAATGCAGGTTTTCTACCCGTCACACCCGTCAGTCCCAATCTGCTATTTGATGACCAACTTGAATTTCATTAATCCCAGTATTTTCTCTTTTCTAGCTGTTTATTTAGTTTTCCAATCAATAAGTGAAGGCAACTCCTCCGATGATTGTACTTAAAGGCCTGGACCAGAGCCATTTATTCGTAACATAGGTCGCGAAGAAATAGAGGGCGCCGTTAGTAGGATCCCAGCCATTCACCGCATCTCTTGCCGCCCGGATACAATCAGGCGTGGCGGGACGGTTAATCCAACCGTTCAGGACCGGCTCAAACTGGTAGATTCCATCTTCATACTGGTAAATAACACCGCGGATAGTGTTGGGGAAATTTGGGTTTCTCACACGGTTCAAGACAACCGCGCCGACCGCCACCTTGCCGGCATAGGGTTCCCCGTCCGCTTCAGCGGTAATCAGCCTGGCCAGGAGGTCAAAATCCTGCGGAGTTATCTCTGAACGGCCCTGCCCGTTTCCCCCCCTGGAAACCGGGGGTATGTATAGGCTTGAACCGGGATAAATCAAATCGGGGTTGTAGAGACCGTTATGTCTGATAATATCCTGGTAATTAACACCGGCCCGCCTGGCAATCTGGTAAATGCTATCCCCGGCCTTTACCATGTACATATAGCCGCCAGTAGCACTGTCAGGAATATAAAGCTTTTGTCCGGGATAAATCAAGGAACTTTGGATACCGTTGCTTGCCATCAGGTTGTTCAGGGAAATGCCGTATTTCTGGCTGATCAGGTAGAGGCTTTCTCCGGGAGATACGGTGTGAATGGCAGCTTGTGCCGCAACTGGTAATGTTAAAACAGTAACTAAAACAAAAAAGCCCATGAGCACACGGGTAACATTCATAACTTAGTTCCCTCCTCAGGCCTCCGGGGTTAGTTTATGGGTTCGGATTGAGGGCACCCTACGATTAAGCGTGGATTACAGGTATTCTCCAGGTGTTAATTAAGACGGCACATATGCTACCAAAATCTTTTTTTTTACACGATCCGGTTTCCACGCCTGCATCGATTCACCCGAAAAGATTCCCCCGTACCCCATGATAGGGGATTCGGCCTTTTTTTTTACAATTATACATTTCTTTATGAATATTGACTATGACAAAATATTGTCAATTATACAGGGATAAAAAAAACAGCCTATTATTGACTAGGCTGTTATGACCTGGATAATTATTAAGACTTATTAACCTTCAGGGTTGTCGCTAGTAATTTTAGTACCACAAATGTAACAGAATTTTGCAACCAATGGAAGTTGGGTTTTACAGCTGGGGCATGTGGGAGGCTTTGGATTCAGCCTGGCAACTTGCTCGTGCAGTTCGGCAATTTCTGTTTCAAGTTCCCTGGTACTCTGGAGCAGGCGGTCCACTTCGTCTTCTAATCCCTCTTCGCCCTTATACTGCATAAAAACAAGGTTACCCAACGCGGAAAGGTTATTCTCCATTTCCTTTTCCCTTTTTGAAATTTCCATCTTTAGCTTGGTTGTCTCAACAAGGTCGCTGGATTTCTTGCCGATTGTCCTGGCGCCTTCACCAAGACTCTTAGCTCCTTCGGTTACCTTTTTAAAAATAGTCAGAATACCGCCCCCCCGTAAAATATTCATATTTTTCATACTTTGATCATTCAAGATTAGCACAAGATTTCCCTTCTAAAGCCTGGCGTTTTTAATTGTTTTATTTAACCTATTTAACCGTTTCCAGCCACTCCAGGTAGTTGTCAAGCTCACGGTTAACAGCGGCGTCCGCCTCCTTGTTTTCATCCCTGGGCACATGCTTTACAGACACCTGAAGAGAGGGGCTCATGGCCAGGTTTTCCCAGACACGCCAGGCAATTTCCTGAAGAGCCGGCTCTTTTATTTTGTATTGCCGGTTAAACTGACGCACCACCAGCTCGCTGTCGCTCCTTACTTCGGCCTCCAGTCCACCGTACTCCCCGGCCAGGTAAACAAGCGCCTCCACCGCTTCCTCCAGAGCGCTCCACTCTGCGTAGTTGTTAGTCTGGGAGGGTCCTAAAAACTTGCTCCTGGATACCAGCACCTTTCCATCCTCGCCGGTTATGATCATGGCGGTGGCAGCAGGACCGGGATTGCCACGGCTCCCACCGTCTATGTTGACATATACTTTCAATCAAAATACCCCCATATAAGAAACGGGTTTTCCCCAGATTTAATATCTCTGCCTTTTTTGCCGGTAACACGGCTGGCAGTAAACAGGCCGATCCTCTTTCGGCTTAAAGGGTACATTGGTCAGAACACCACACTCTGCGCAGACAGCTTCAAAGACTTGTCGTACGGTTCCAGTTCGTCCATCCGTTCTTTTGTAACCGGCTTCACCCATTCTGGCCTTTCTAGCCGCACGGCATTCCTGACAACGTGAGGGTGCGTGCTCTAATCCCTTCTCAGCAAAGAACTCCTGTTCAGGCACTGAAAAAATGAAAGCCTTTCCACAATCCTTACAGGTAAGCAATTTATCCTCGAACATAAAGCTCCTCCCTTTTCGAATATCTTGCGTTGGGAACCAAATCAAATCCTATCCCCCGGAATATCCTAAAGAGAAGAACTTTTTGAATTGCTTCCTGCAAGATTTCATGATAATCATTCAGATATATTATACCAGGGAGACTACAAAATGCAAGGCTACATAAAAAAGGAAAAAATCTGACCCCTGCCAACCAAATTGTTCCACATTATAATATATTTCCAGTTCAGACATATTTTTGCCAGGGTATCAGCGTAATCCAAATAACTTTTCAGGTAGCATTCCAGTACATAACCTTACCAGGTTCACAAGAACTTTTCATACATAAGCCATTAATTACAACTCCAACAAAAACCTGAAGTAATAATTTGAGATTGAACGACAAAGAATAAGAGATGTAAAAATTAATTCAATGGAAAGGAGCAAACCATTAGATGAACCAGCATATCCACTGTATAGTAAATGACTGTCATTACTGGCAGCAGGGAAACAAATGTTCTGCCAACGAAATCCTGGTCTCTACGGATGATTTCGGCAGCAGGCAGCCAGACAGGATTGATGCCGCCATGGCCAGTCAGCTTACTCCCGAAGCAGCTGGTTCCTGCATGTCCACCTGCTGTAAATCTTATGTTACAAAGGGCTCCGACCAAGCAAAAGTTGACGGCATTAAAAGAATGACCTAGATCGAACTAAAATAACTCAGGTATGTAAACAACAAAGGCGCTTAAAGGGCTTGAGCATACAAAGGGACCCTTAGGCGCCTTTTCAATGATTTACCCAGGACGCTGCCTGGTGACATAAGCGTCCCGGTCGATAACCTTAGCTTGACGGGTGAAAGTCGGTTAGAATATGGGTCGCAGTATGTTTAGGAGTGCATGTTAAACTACCCGGTCCCTTACGGTAGTTATCGTAAAATATTTACCTCTTAAACTGATGAGTCCAGCGAGATGAAATCATAGAAACCGTAAAAACTAATGGCAAGAGTTTTCACCTCTAAAAACTCTTGCCATTACTGTTTTTCGTGGAGCCGATGGTCGGATTCGAACCGACGACCTGCTCATTACGAGTGAGCTGCTCTACCCCTGAGC
>LSQX01270705.1_pt1 | contig 28581 bp, 25 predicted proteins | sample 654561 | NCBI WGS metagenome assembly LSQX01 (sample SAMN04489861, study PRJNA283612) | anaerobic digester metagenome | isolation source: 4 biogas reactors fed with cattle manure at either 37C or 55C with and... | place: Denmark: Kongens Lyngby | collected 2014
TCACAGAGCAGGAGGCGCCGAAGGGTAGCCTTGACATACGGGTACCCTAGGCCTGGTTTTATTGTTAATCCCACGGCGACATGCAATCTAGATTATGTTTCCCGGAGCTGTCCCGTCGGTATTAATAAGTGACCACGCGTAGGGTGGCTGTTAAGGCCGCCGGTCTATCTTTAAAAGTAAATGTACAGGCCAGTATACCAAAAACACTTTACCATTAGATGGTAAATATTGAAGCAGAGGTGCTCTAAAAATTAACTCCCGTTTGCTACATTTTTTATCTTGCCAATCACATCATAAGGAATTACTTGTCCTTTTCTGAGACGGTTATAGTTATCTCTCTTTATCAAACAGTGCCTTGACACTATCTTTTTAGGGACTGAAGTTGACTGAACCGGTATCTTTCTATATAATATTGCCTGCCAGTATCATGTTTCACATATTTCCACCAGCCTGTGAACGGGGGGAGTAGACGGGGTAGTCCGCTTAAGAGAGCCTGGACTGGGTGTGAGCCGGGTGCGGAGAACCGTCGAAAATCACCCGGGAGGTGCCGTCTGAAACCTTATTGAGGGATTAAGAAGGGCCGGTTTGCCACCGTTATCGGGCGCGAAGCGGCTGGTTTTTGACAGGGAGCGCTGCTAAAGCCTTTGCAAAGACCAGCAGTTAGGGTGGTACCGCGGGTCTACAATCCCGTCCCTTGGGGGACGGGATTTTTTACATTCGGGCAAAATACCACCCGAACACCGGCTGGTATGGAAAAAGTGATTTGTTTGTAATTGGTCAGCCAGGTTTATCATTCCTTAAACCATTAATAAAAACCATTATAATAAGCGAGGTATCTATAGCTATGGACTACAGCAAGACATTAAACCTGCCCAAAACCGACTTTCCCATGCGGGCAAACCTGCCCCAGCGGGAGCCGGAGATTTTAAAATTCTGGGAGGAAATTAATATTTATGAAAGGGTCCAGGAAAAAAACCAGGGGCGCCAGAAGTTCATCCTGCATGACGGGCCCCCATACGCCAACGGGCATATTCACCTGGGTCACGTTTTAAACAAGGTATTAAAGGATATTGTCATCAAGTACCACTCCATGTCAGGCTATGACGCGCCTTACGTACCTGGCTGGGATACCCACGGCTTGCCCATTGAGCAGCAGGCCATCAAAGCCTTCGGTCTGAACCGCCATCAAATTCCCCCGGTGGAATTCAGGCAAAAGTGCAAGGAATTTGCCCTGAAATACGTGGATATCCAGCGGGAAGAATTCAAGCGCTTGGGCGTGCGGGGCAAGTGGGACAATCCTTACCTGACCCTGAAGCCCTATTTCGAGGCCCGCCAGATTGGTGTCTTTGGTGAAATGGCCAAAAAGGGCTATATTTATAAGGGTATGAAGCCAGTCTACTGGTGTGCCTCCTGCGAAACGGCCCTGGCCGAGGCCGAAGTAGAGTACGGCGATAAACGCTCCCCTTCGATTTATGTGCGTTTCCCGGTTCGCAACGGCAGGGGGGTCCTGCCTGAAAAGGATACTTACGTGGTCATCTGGACCACCACACCCTGGACGCTGCCCGCCAACCTGGCTATTTGCCTGCACCCCGACTACCAGTATGTCCTGGTCCGGACTGGCCGGGAACAATACCTGGTTGCCGAAGAATTGAAAGATGGTTTTCTGGAGCTTATCGGCGCCCCCGATGCCGAAGTAACAGCAGTTTTTAAAGGGTCGGAGCTGGAGCGGGTGGAATGCGGCCACCCCTTTGTAGACAGGGTTTCCCTGGTAATCCTGGGCGGGCACGTTACCCTGGACCAGGGCACCGGTTGTGTGCACACAGCGCCGGGCCACGGCGTGGAGGACTTCCTTGTGGGCAAGGAGTATGGCTTGCCGGTGCTCTCACCGGTGGACGCCAGGGGGTATTTTACCGGGGAAGGCGGTATCTTTGCCGGCCAGTTTTACCTGGACGCCAACAAAGCAATCCTGGAAGAACTGCAGCACCGGGGTCATCTGATGCATCAAGCCACAGTCCAGCACCAGTACCCGCACTGCTGGCGCTGCAAAAAACCGGTCTTTTTCCGCGCCACGGAGCAGTGGTTTGCCTCCATTGACGGGTTCCGCCAGGCGGCCCTGGAGGCAATTCGCAAGGTGCGCTGGATTCCGGCCTGGGGTGAGGAGCGCATCTACAATATGGTTGCCAACCGGGGTGACTGGTGCATTTCCCGCCAGCGCAGCTGGGGGGTGCCCATCCCTATTTTCTACTGTAAAGAATGCGGCAAAGAGCTCATTAATGATCAAACCATCAGCCACCTCCAGGAACTGTTCCGGGAACACGGCTCCGATGTCTGGTTTGCCAGGGAGGCAGGCGAACTGCTGCCGCCGGGAATCCAGTGCCCGCATTGCAGTAGCAAGGAATTCACCAAGGAGAAAGACATCATGGACGTCTGGTTTGATTCCGGCACCAGCCACATGGGCGTTCTGGACCAGAACCCCGAATGGCCGGAGTTACGCTGGCCTGCTGACCTGTATCTGGAGGGGAGCGATCAGCACCGCGGCTGGTTTAATTCCTCCCTGTCCACTTCTGTGGCCGTAACCGGAGAGGCGCCCTACCGGGCGGTTTTAACCCACGGTTTTGTTGTGGACGAGCAGGGCCGGAAGATGTCAAAGTCCCTGGGTAATGTGGTTGACCCGGCTAAAGTTATTCAACAAATGGGCGCAGATATTTTAAGGTTGTGGGTCAGCTCGGCTGATTACCGGGGCGACCTGGCGGCCTCCCCGGGCATCCTCAAGCAGATAGCGGAGGCCTACCGGAAAATCAGGAACACCTGCCGTTTCCTGCTGGGCAACCTCTATGATTTTGACCCTGCTGAAGACGCAATCAGTTATCAGGAAATGCTGGAAATAGACCGCTGGGCCCTGATGAAGCTACAAAAATTGATCCAGAAAGTTAACTGCGGTTACCGTGACTACGAGTTTCACGTTGTTTATCACGCAATCCATGGTTTTTGCACCGTTGACATGAGCGCCCTTTACCTGGATATAATTAAGGACCGCCTTTACACTGCCCCGGCCCTTTCTCCGGAGCGGCGGTCCGCCCAGACTGTCCTTTACCATATTCTAAATGCCCTGGTGCGGCTAATGGCTCCGGTGTTGGCCTTTACCTCGGAAGAAATCTGGCGCTACATTCCTGGTGACAGGGAGGGGGCCATCAGCGTGCAGCTTACCTCCATGCCCGAAGTTGTGGAAGAGTACCTTGATGAGGAACTGGACCAGAAGTGGGAGCGCCTCCTGGAAGTGCGGGGTGAAGTAACAAGGGCTCTGGAAACGGCCAGGCGGGATAAGCTCATCGGCAACTCCCTGGAAGCCGCCGTTGAACTGTACGCCGGAGAGGAGCTGTACAACTTTTTAAAGCCCATGGCAAAAGAACTGGCCACGATCTTTATCGTATCCGGCGCCACTCTGAAACCTCTGGAAGAGGCTCCCGCAGGCGTAAGGGAATCAGAGCACCTTCCGGGACTGGCGGTGGCCGTGCGGACTGCCGGTGGCAGTAAATGTGAACGTTGCTGGATGTACCACGAAGGTGTAGGTGCTGATTCCGAGCATACAGCCCTCTGTCCCCGCTGCGTCTCGGTTATAAAACAATAAGCCGGGAAAATACTTTTTGCTTTTACCCGGGCTGGGCCGGTTCGCCCGGTGCAAGAAATTGTTCAAGGCGGGTGTAAACCGCCTTTTTTTGTCAAAAAAATTTCATAACCAGGGGGAAATTTGCGGCCGGGTGTCCAAACCCTTATAGAAAAGGTAAAGGACGGCAGCCATGGACTGCTGCCCGGGTTGAAAGGTGTGAGCCGAACTGAATCAGAACAAATCCGGGGAATTCCGGGAAGTAGGGGACAGGAAGGTGTTGGAAAGTAAAAAAAGGGTGGGCGGCCAACGCCCAGCTCACTGGTTTCTTGCCATTATGCTCTGGCTTGGGGTTGTCTGCAGCGGGTTTTTTCTGGCCAAGTATTACTTCGATCAGGCTATTATGAGTGTTCAGCAGACCAACGCGATGAACGTGCAGACCCTGGAAGCCCGTTTGGAGAGCTTGAGCGCAGATATTGCCGAAATAAAAAAAGAATTGAACTCAGCGGGGCGCACCCTGTCCAGCTCTGACTCCATCCAGAAGGAGTTAAACAAAAAAATTGAGGAATTGGACATTCAGCTCAAAGAACTGGAAAAGAGTTTAAATATTCTAAGGGAGGCCCCCTGATGCGGCATGTCAATTTATTTCTGGTCTTTTCCCTGGGACCCTTTATCGGCCTCTTGCTTTTTTTTACCACTCTTCCCAAAAGCCTGCAGGCTCTGGAAATGCCCTTGAAAAGCTTGCATGAGGGTACGGGTGTAATAGAAGGCCAGTTGCTGGAGATCAGGCGGGATACGGGCTTATTGAGTGAAACAGTGCTGGAACAGGAGCGTCTTTACCAGGATCAGAGCAATATTCTGGAATCCCTTGCCGCTAAAAGCCAGGAGCACAGGCAACTTTCGGACACAATTTACGAGGAGCGTATCCTGGCTATGCTGGGGCCTCCCGTGGATTCCCACAGGTCTGAACGGGTGGAAATCATGGTCTTTAAACTGGACGAGCTTGGCTACCGCGGCTATATTGCCAAGATTAAACTTTTTGATCCCGGGGCCTTGAAAGTTGTACTGGCCGGGGATAAACCCGGCAATCTGGAAACAACCGCAAATGCAGTAAAGCGCACCGGGGCCATCCTGGGCATCAACGGGGGTGGTTTTTACAATGCCGGCGGCAGGTCGCTTCCCATCGGCAATACGGTTATCGACGGCAAACTGGTTGGAGGTTTTACCCCCGCAGAAGATGTTTTTTTTGCCGGTATAGGAAAAAGCGGCTCCTTTATAGGCGGGATTTTTACCAAAAAAGAAGACCTGCTCAAACTGGATCCCTGGCAGGGAGTAAGTTTTCTGCCGGTCCTGATCCGGCAGGGGCAACCCGCACCCATACCGGAAGAATGGAAAACCACCCGCCAGCCGCGAACTATTATCGGTGAGTACGCCAACGGGGATCTGATCCTGATTGTTGTGGACGGGCGTCAAGCAGACTGGAGCAGCGGTGTGACACTGGAGAGGCTGCAGGTTAAACTGGCAGAGCTGGGGGTCAAGGAAGGCTACAATCTTGACGGCGGCGGCTCCAGTACCTTTGTTTTCAAGGGCGAAGTGTTAAACCGTCCTTCCGACGGAAAACAGCGGCCGGTAGTTACAAATATTGTCATTATGCCCTGACCGGGAGCGGTCAAAAACATTCTTTGGTCGCTTCACCGGCCGGTTTTTTTGCTTAAAACATTGTTTTCGCAAAATAAGAAACCTTCCTCATAGAGAGAGGAAGGTTTCTATGTTAAGAGCCCGTAATGACCTACGCTCCAGCCATTACGCATACCTGCGTAGCCCATGACAATCTTTCGACTGTCATGAACCATTACGGCACCCGTAATGACCTTTGCTCGACTATCATGGATATCTAGGGAGCCTATAACAATCTCTCGACTGCTATAGACCCCAAGGCTAAAAAGTGGAGTCCTAGGCATCCGAAACCCATGATAGTCTTAGCTCGACCGATGAATATCCCTTGTGACCCTGCAGCAATCGTTCGGACTGCTGCAAAGCCTGCCGGAACACTCATCAGTCTGCCCTCCGGCCAATACCGAACCATTTTGACCCGGTATTGACCTTTGGCCGACTATTACAGAGCCTTATTGACCCTGTAACAGTCTGGGCTCGGCCATTACGAACCCTTGTTGCTAGTATTGTGCCCAAAAACGCAGGCTTTATAAACAAAATTCTTGAGGTAAATTTATCCATTTTTTTGGTTTTTCTATGATGAATCTGATAGAATAATTCATTACCTGATAGGTTCCTTACCTGTTTGCTTGAAGGGATTTGACAGAAACCTTTTCGGACAGACTTAAAACAGGCTGATCATTGTTAACTTTAGCTCTGTTCGCAAAAAGAATGTTAATTACTCGTCTTACTTTCTTTCAGTTATGCAGCAAAGGGAATCAATTATGGTAAAATTAGTAACGGTGGTGAGACATGTTCTTTTTGATTATTGCCGTGGTATTATTGCTAGACCAGGGATCCAAGGCGGCTGTGCAATTGTGGATGTATCAGGGCGAATCCATCCCCATTATCAAGCATGTTTTTCATCTCACCTACATCCTCAACCCGGGGGCAGCCTTTGGCTTCCTGGCCTACCAGACGAACCTCTTCATTATCGTTACGGTGGTCCTGGTCCTGGGGGTGCTGCTCTTTTACCGGAGCCTGCCCCTGGAGAGGGTTTTCGTGCGCTACGGCCTGGCCCTGGTTGTGGGGGGGGCGCTGGGCAACCTGGTGGACCGCCTGCGCTTCGGCAAAGTTGTTGACTTTCTGGATTTTCGGGTGTGGCCGGTCTTTAACCTGGCTGATTCGGCTATTGTGATCGGCGTCTGCCTGCTGCTCCTGGATTTTCTTAAGGATTCAGTTCAAAAACAGGATAAGGAAAGTGAGTAACAGTGCCGGAAGTTTACCTCTTTGAAGTAGACGGGGATGATGCCGGTAAGAGGCTGGATGTTTTTCTCTCTGAGGAAATTGAGGACTTAACCCGCTCCTACATCCAGAAACTAATCGCCGGCGGGCTGGCTTCGGTCAACCAGGCGCCGGTCCGGGCCAGTTACAGGGTCAAGCCCCGGGACCTGGTGGAACTGCAGGTACCTGAGCCGGAGGGACTGGAGCTAAAGGGCGAGCCCATCCCCCTGGATATTTATTATGAAGACAGCGATGTCATTGTGGTGAACAAGCCCCGGGGTATGGTGGTCCATCCTGCGGAAGGCAATTATACCGGTACGCTGGTCCACGCCCTGCTCTATCACTGCAAGGATCTGTCGGGGATCAACGGGGTAACACGCCCGGGGATCGTGCACCGGCTGGATAAAGACACTTCCGGCCTGATTGTGGCAGCCAAAAACGATTTTGCCCACCTGGACCTGGCCCGGCAGTTTAAGGACAGGCTTATTACCCGGCGTTATTATGCCCTGGTGCATGGCCGGGTCAAGGAGCAGAGCGGCACCGTAAACGCCCCCATTGGGAGAGACCCGCGGGACAGGCAAAAAATGGCCGTTGTGATGAAAAAAGGAAAGCACGCCGTAACAAGGTACAGCGTGCTCCGCCGTTTCAAAGGTTATACCTACCTGGAGTTAAAGCTGGAAACCGGCCGCACTCACCAGATTAGAGTGCATATGTCTTTTATCGGCCATCCCCTGGTGGGCGACCCGAAGTATGGTCCCGCCCGGCCCCATTTCAATTTGAACGGCCAATTCCTGCACGCGGCGGTGCTGGGTTTCAACCATCCCCGGAAGGGAACCCGGATTGAACTTGAGGCGCCCCTGCCGGAGGAACTGGCCGCTGTTTTACAAAAATTAACGCCTGAAGATACGGACCCCCCGGCTAAATAGGGCTGCAACCGCCGCTGCCATCAGGGGACCCACGGGCACGCCGTGTAAAAAAACGATTCCCAGAATCGAGCCGATAACCAGCCCAAAGACGATCTCCGGATCTACTTTCAAAAGTTTAAGGCCCTGGGTGTTGAGGCAGGTAGCCAGGGCGCCTCCGGCAATGGCAAGAATACCGGGAAGCGAAGTCAAGTTGTAGATGATGTCCTGCTCAGTAATTTTGCCGTTGGCCAGGGGTACCAGAATGGAAAGCATCAGGAAAAGAATACCCATTTCCAACCCGCGCCTTTCCAGGAGAGGGAAGACAAATTTCAGGTTGGTAAATTTAGCGATTAACAGCAGGCAGGCTGCCGTTACTATAAGGTTGGAACGGGCCATAATTCCAATGAGCAGCAGCGCCACCAGCATATTAACCCCGGACATAATTTTCCCTCTTCTTTCCAGTGCTATGCTAATAAATATATGAAAACTCGAAGGATTTATTACCACCAAAAGCGTGCCGGCTGGCGCCTGAGCTTGCCAGGTTTTTTCTAAAATGTCCGGCTAAACCGGTCCCCCGTCACGCCTGGCTTTAAAAATGTCCGGACCTGGCCGCTTAGCTGCTGCTTTGACTTTTATAGACATGGTACAGGGTGTCTCCCCTCAGACCCACCCGCAGGGCTTCCAGGGCCAGGACCTCCTGGGGTGGAATATTTCCAAGATTGACGTTTGGGCCAAAACGCAGAATTAACTCCTGCTGCTGGTTCTTCAGGGGCGCCTCCCAGAGCAGCCGGCTGCAATCTACGGCCTCCAGCAACTCCTCCATCCCATCTTTTATAAATCTGCCCTCGCTATCATAAATCCCGGCATTTTTTCCTGATTCCCTGCCCTCGAGGATTACCAGGCAGGCGCCCTGTTCCAGGTCTTGCCTGATCTTACCAATATAGCTGGCAACAGATACTTTGTTCTTGGGCAGCTTTTTGCCCACCTCGGTCAAAACCTTTAAACCTAGCTTTCGTGCCTCTGAGATGGCGCTCGCTCTCACCTCCGGGGACATTTCAATGGTGCCTTCAGAAACTTCAATGGCGTTGAAGCCAAGCCGCCTGGCAGTGTGGATGTATTCCAGAAGCTTGTTCTGGAGTACGGCAATCTCCAGAAATGTTCCCCCCGGGTAGATATCCACTCCAAAGCTTTTAGCCAGGGTGATTTTTTCCTCCAGCAAAGTACCCCTGTAAAGTGCCGTGGTGCCAAAGCCCAGTTTGATGAAATCAATGTAATCCGCGGCCGTCACCAGCAGATCCTTCAGTTCTCCCGGGCCCAGTCCCTTGTCGAGAACCATGGTCAGGCCCTGCTGCCTGGGCTTTTGGCTGCGTCCCTGGAGGGGGAAACGCAGTATCTCCTGCCAGATATTGCTATCAACTTGTCCACTCATAAAAACACTCCTTTCCCGGTTGCTCCACCATTTAAGGTGAATGCTCTTCACCTCCGTATTTTGTTGATTTCCGGGAAAAGTCTGACTTCACTTTAAGGTATTCAGTTGCGAACGAAAGGTTGCCGGCGGCAACAACTGCTTTCTACTCACTGGCATGCTCAAACCGGTGGGGATTGAAGGAAAGGAAAAGCCCTGCTTTAAAATTTCTTTTACCGGGACCGTGGAAAATTTATCTGATCCAGGGAAACAGATTTGATTATTCCGGCCCCAGGACAAAAAGGAAATAAAAGATAATAATTACAAGGAGAAAAAATCTAAAGGAATAAAAATTTTCCCGGGCGAATTTATTGTTTATTAAAGACAGGGGGGATGTATGATGAAAAAATCTGTGCTGGTTTTTGTGATCCTTTTACTTTTTGTGAGCAGTTTAGTTCTTGTTGGGTGCGGCGGGCAAAAGGATACCGGCAGCCCGCCTGCAGGAGAGACGCAGCAGGAGGGTACGCAAACCGCCACGCCGGACGATGCCGGCTCCGTTGTTGACCTTTTGGGGAAAGGTAAAAATGTCGAAGGTATGTCTTATGATTACACCATGACTTCAAAGGACATCACAATAAACGGTAAAGCCTGGATCCAGGGCGAGAAGGTCAAAAATGAAGCTGTAGTAGAGGGTCAAAGGGTGATCACCATTGTTGACGGAGATGATACCTATATTTATCATCCGGATGAAAACACTGCCTTCAAGGTGACCCTGGAACAGGCCGGGCAGCAGGCCGGGCAGACGGAAACACCTTCCGATTTTATTGAAGATGTTGATACCAAGCCAGACAAGTATAGAATTGTCGATAGTGTCGTTTATGATGGTGCGAAGTGTAAAATTGTTGAGGTCACCAGCGCTGACGGGCAGGAACAGACCAGGATGTGGGTGCGGGAGGACTACGGGATCCCGGTCCGCGTAGAGAGCTCCGAGCCTGAGGGAGAAAAAGTTGTTCTTGAATTCAAGAACTTAAAGCTGGGACCGCAGCCCCCCGGGACCTTCGAGCTTCCGGCAGGCGTCGAGGTTATGGACATGAGTGAAATGCTCAAACAAATCCCCCAGGCAGGGCAGCTACCGGGCAGCAATTAACCGGGTTGAGACTGGGCAAAATGCCTTTAAGTTTTCCGCTCCTTTTGCGCGGCGTAGCCACAAGCGGCCTGCAGCTTGGTAGACAATTTAATGAACGGACACCCGTATTTTTTAAAAGATCAGTTAATTACCAGTGAAAAAAGAGCCTGCGGGCTCTTTTTTTCTGGGCCGGAGCCGGGCTAGTCATTTCTCTTACCTCTCAGGCATATGAGTTTTAAAGAGTCTGCTGGGGAGGAGAGTACTTATGTTTTTTGTAACAGATAAAATTGTCGCAGGCATGGCGGGGGTCAGGTTTCTTTCAGCCACCATCGAGTTTACTGCCGCCATGTTGATGCTCAAGTTCGGCAGGGTGGAAGCTGCTTTTAAGATTAACACCCTCCTGGCCCTGGTGGGCCCCACGATTTTTCTGACTGTTACCACCCTCGGCCTGGTGGGGCTGGCCGGCAAGGTTTCCTTCAGCGGTATGCTGTCTATTATTCTAGGAGTTGCCCTGATCTTTACCGGGATAAACAGGCTTTGAATTTTTTAGGATCAGCCCCCTTCTCCTGTTTGCTTTCGAGAGTTCCAGAGCTTCTGTTGTTTGCAAAGGAAATATCAGGTCTTTTTTTTAAGCGGGTATTCCCCTCTTTGTATAATAAAATAGTTTCTAGGAGAAAAATAGCAAGAGACCCCCTTTTTAATTGACACTTCCTAGATTATTTTGTAAAATTACAACGACACAACCCTTTAAATCGGCCCCGTGAGGCCGGTAAGGAATCATAGAAAGCTTTTGTCAAAAGGCCAACTATGCCTGCTTACCGGTGGTATGCAGGCGTTTTGTTGTGTACGGGAGGACATATGACCAGGGAAAAAGCACAGATTTTGGACAAGGACGGGATCCGCCGCTCCCTGACCAGAATAGCCCACGAAATTATCGAGCGCAACAAGGGTATCGAAAACCTTGTCCTGATCGGCATCCGCCGCAGGGGGGTGCCCCTGGCCGAACGCCTGGCCCAGAAAATCAAGGAAATCGAAGGTCGTTCCGTACCGGTGGGCATTCTGGACATCACCCTTTACCGTGATGATCTCTCGACCCTGGCCTACCAGCCCCTGGTGCGTTCCACCAGTATTCCCTTCCAGATCTCGGGGCGGACCGTGGTCCTGGTGGATGATGTCATTTATACCGGCCGCACCGTGCGGGCTGCTCTGGACGCAATCATGGATCTGGGCCGGCCCAGGGTTATTCAACTGGCGGTACTCGTAGACAGGGGGCACAGGGAGCTTCCAATCAGGGCTGACTACGTCGGGAAAAATGTCCCGACTTCCCGCAAAGAAGAGGTTTCGGTGCGCCTCCAGGAAATCGACAATGAGGAAAGGGTGGTCATCCTTGAATTGTCGGATTGAAAGGCGCATCTGTAATTGTAGAATAGAATACCCGGAAAGACAACAGCCGAGTTTTTACCGGAAGGCGGGTTTTAGGTCCCGCTGGGGGCCGTTGACGACTCGCTTCCGGATTGGGTTCTACCTTTAAGAACGGTCCTGTGAGGCCGAAAAGGGAGGGCAGCTGTTCGTTTTTCCCTTTCGGCCTCAGCCCGCTAAAACCGGGCGGGGCTTTATTTTTCTCGAACCACTTCAGCTAACCCCTGAAGCGCATGATCCGCTCTTCTATTAAGCTTGGGAGGGAAGTAAATGGGCCTTAGCAACAAAGACGTTACCGGTCTCCGCGACATGCCGGCGGAAGAAATAAAGCTGATTCTGGACACGGCGGGGCCGATGAAGGAAATCATCCAGAGGGAGATTAAGAAGGTGCCGATTTTGCGGGGGAGGACTGTGGTCACGGTTTTTTACGAAGCCAGCACGCGCACCCGGGGCTCCTTTGAACTGGCCGCCAAGTACCTGAGTGCCGATACGGTGGGTATTGCGGCAGCCACGAGCAGTATCAGCAAGGGGGAGAGCCTGAAGGATACAGCCCGGACCATAGCTGCCATGGGAGCTGATCTGGTGGTACTCCGGCACCCCATGGCAGGGGCAGCGGAACTGCTGGGGAAGACCATCAATGCTGCGGTCATCAACGCCGGGGACGGCGCTCACGAGCACCCCACGCAGGCTTTGCTGGACCTGTATACGGTGAGAGAAAAAAAGGGCAGGCTGGAAGGGCTGAAAATTGCCATTATCGGAGATATCCTGCACAGCCGGGTGGCCCGGTCGGATATCTGGGGCTTTACTAAAATGGGGGCTGAGGTGAGGCTGGCGGGGCCGGCCACGCTAATGCCGCCGGGTATTGAGAAGCTGGGGGCGGTTGTTTGCAGAACTCCGGAGGAGGCGCTGGCAGGCGCAGATGTGGTAATCGTCCTCAGGATCCAGCTGGAGAGGCAGCAGGAGGGCCTGTTCCCAGGCCTGCGGGAGTATGCGGATCTTTTCGGGATTAACCGGGAGCGTCTTAAGCTTGCTGCCCGGGACGCCCTATTGATGCACCCGGGCCCCCTGAACCGGGGGGTTGAAATCACCGCCGACGTTGCCGACGGGCTTCAGTCGGTGATCAACGAACAGGTTACAAACGGCGTGGCGGTGCGGATGGCGCTTTTGTATCTCTTGATCGGAGGGGGTGGAGCAAGTGGAGTTGCTCATTAAAGGCGGTACCGTGCTGGATCCGTTGGCGGGTGAAATAACCAGAAAAGACATTCTGGTATCCGGAGGTAGGATTGCCGGGACGGGAAGGGATTTGGTCCCCGGCAGTGCCGTTGAGGTGCTGGATGCTTCGGACAAGCTGGTTGTCCCCGGGCTGATTGATATGCATGTCCACCTGCGGGAACCAGGTTACGAGGCCAAGGAAACCATCCGGACCGGTACCAGGGCTGCGGCGCGGGGTGGCTTCACTGCTGTGGCCTGCATGCCCAATACCAATCCCGTTGCAGATACGGCAGCCCTGATCCGGTATATTTTGGATACAGCCCGGGAACAGGGGTCGGCCCATGTCTTCCCTGTTGGTGCCATTACCCGGGGGAGCAAGGGCAAGGAGCTGGCCGAGATGGGCGATATGCGGAAGGCCGGGGCAGTGGCCTTTTCCGACGACGGAATGCCCGTTGCCAACGCAGCCCTGATGCGCAGGGCCATGCAGTACGCCCGGATGCTGGGCATGCCCATCATCTCCCACTGTGAAGACCGGGATCTTTCCTCCGGCGGTTCCATGCACGAGGGCTATATGTCTACAGTCCTGGGCCTGAAGGGGATTCCTGCCTCAGCCGAGGAGGTCATGGTGGCCCGGGAGATCCTCCTGGCGGAGGAAACGGGCTGCCGGGTGCACATCGCCCATGTGAGCACCGCAGGTTCGGTCCGCCTGGTGCGGGAGGCCAAATCCAGGGGGATCCCGGTAACTGCGGAGGTTACGCCCCACCATTTTACCCTCACCGATGAGGCCGTTGCGGGCTATGACACCTCAACCAAGGTGAACCCGCCCTTGCGGACTGCCGCCGACGTGGCAGCGGTCAAGGAGGGGCTGGCCGACGGGACTATTGACGTAATCGCCACAGACCATGCTCCCCACACGGTGGAAGAAAAGGATGTGGAATACGAACGGGCGCCCTTTGGCCTGGTGGGCCTGGAGACAGCGGTGGGCCTGGTCTGGACCGTACTGGTGGAGACCGGTGTGCTGACGCCGCTGCAGGCTATTACTAAAATGACCCTGAACCCGGCAAGAATCCTGAATATTCCCCGGGGTACCCTGGAACCGGGGGTTATTGCAGACATTACGGTAATTGACCCGGACTTGAGCTGGACGGTGGACGCAGGCCTGTTTGAAAGCAAGGGCAGGAACACCCCCTTTCAGGGAATGAAGCTAAAGGGCCAGGCATATGCCACAGTAACCGGCGGCCGGGTGCGGATGCTCGGGGGCCAGGTAAAGGATTAATGAGTTTTATAAGGTCTGAAAGGGCTATAGGGCTCGCCGCATTATTGACTTAATTCGGTGAAGTATGATAAACCTGGTTATCAATACCTGGCCCGGGGGCAGAACCCCGGAGCGGGACGGCTTCCGGCTCCGCCAGGCTGCTGTGATGCTTGCGTTAGAGGAGCAGCACAACTTACCCAGATAACAATGCCACCTGCGGCACGTGCACCCTGATTATTGAAGTGTCTTTCAACCTCTAGTGGTCAACCTCTGACGGCGCCGCACCAGCGGCCTGGATATCTAACTGCCAAATAAAAATTTAAAGCGAGGAGGCAGCCTGTTTGTCACTGCTGACTGATGCGAAGGTCGTAAAACAGATGGAACTTGCGCCGCACTATTACCGGTTGGTCCTTTCTGCCCCGGCAACGGCCCGGGCAGCCGGGCCAGGTCAATTCCTGCATGTCCGGTGCGGGGAAACCCTGGAGCCGCTCCTGCGCAGGCCCCTGAGTATTCATGCAGTAAACCGGGAAAGGGGAGAGCTGGCCCTTTTGTACCGGGTGGCAGGCCGGGGTACGGCCCTGCTGGCAAAAAAGAAAGGGGGCGACACCATAAGCATCATGGGTCCCCTGGGGAGGGGGTATACCATGCCGTCGGCCCCTGAAAGGGTTGCTGTGGTAGCCGGCGGCATTGGTATCGCTCCCCTTTATTTTCTGCTCCAGGAAACCGGCGCCAGGGGTCAATCCGCTCTCGTCTTTTGGGGAACCTCAACTAAAGAACAGTTTTTCCGCCCGGCAAGGCCGGTCTGGGATCTTAAAGGGACTAAAGGGAGGTACCTGTCAATTGTCCAGGAAATACGTGCTCAAGGCCATCAAATCGTCCTGGCTACCGACGACGGTTCGGCGGGCTTTCACGGCACAGTCACGGATTTATTTGAACGATACCTGAACAACCCCAGCGGCAGGGAGGAGATTCTCTCCCTTTACGGGGAGGCTTCAACGACCAGCGGGCAAATTAAAACGGATAGGGAGGCTGGCGGTGGCCCCGGAGCAGGGTTGAATTTCTATCAAAACCCGGAGTCCGAAACCTTTGCCCGTGTTTACGGCTGCGGCCCCGGGGTGATGATGAAAGAGCTCTGCAGGATTATTGGGACACATAAAATTCCCGGGGAAATCTCCCTGGAAGAGAGGATGGGCTGCGGAGTGGGCGCCTGCCTTGCCTGTGCCTGCAAAACCAGGGAAGGGGATCAGGGCGGCTTTCGCTACAGCAGGGTCTGCGTGGAGGGACCTGTCTTTCCCGCCGGGGAGGTGATTTGGGATGACTGAGAATGATCCGGGCAGGACAGCAGGGAAAAAACCTGACCTTTCTGTTAACATAGGTAAACTACGGATGAAAAACCCGGTCACTACGGCCTCGGGGACCTTCGGCTTCGGGCTGGAATACGCCCCCTACCTGGACCTGAACCGGCTCGGCGCCATCGTGGTCAAGGGGACGACATTGCAGCCCCGGCCAGGTAATCCCACCCCCAGGCTGGTGGAGACCCCTGCCGGCATCCTCAACTCCATCGGGCTCCAGAACCCGGGGGTCGACCGCTTAATCGGGGAATACCTGCCCTACCTGGCGCAGTACGACCTGCCGGTTATCGTTAATATTGCCGGCGATACCGTGGAGGATTACGCCGAACTGGCGGGAAAACTGGATCGTGCAGAAGGGGTGGCCGCTCTCGAGGTCAACATTTCCTGCCCCAATGTCAAAAAAGGCGGGATGCAGTTTGGCAGCGATCCGTACATGGCGGCTGAGGTAACCCGGGCTGTGCGGGGAAATACGGACAAGCCGGTGATTGTCAAGCTCTCGCCCAATGTAGCCAGCATCGCCGCGGTGGCTGTGGAGGTGGCGGCGGCCGGGGCGGATGCCCTATCCATGATCAATACACTCCTGGGTATGGCCATTGACGTCAGGCGCAGGCGCCCCCTGCTGGGTAACGTCATGGGCGGTCTCTCCGGCCCGGCCATCAGGCCGGTGGCGGTACGGGCTGTCTGGCAGGTCTACCGGGAGGTGGACCTGCCCATCATCGGCATGGGAGGCATTGTAACGGCTGAAGACGCCCTTGAATTTATCCTGGCCGGGGCTACGGCCGTGGCTGTGGGTACCGCCAGCTTCATCAATCCCCGGGCGGCTTTGGAAGTGTTGGAGGGAATTGAGCAATACCTGGTTGAAAACCAAGTCGAGGCGATCGGGGAACTGGTTGGGGCGGCTCACAGGGCATAGATTAAACCGGGTACCTGAAAAGGGCTGCAGCAGACAAATTAATTCAGGTTGACAGGTTTTGCCCAGTTCAAAGAAATCTTTCAAGGAAACATATTTGCAGAACTCACAGGAGAGTGATTGAACAAGTGCTTGCTTTAAAAAACCCGCTTATTATTGCCCTGGATGTTGACACCATGGAAGAAGCCGGGGATCTGGTAAACAGGCTTTCTCCATACGCAGGCGCCTTTAAAGTGGGCCTGCAGCTTTACAATAGCGTGGGACCACAAGTACTGAAGTGGTTTAAACAAAAAAACATCCCAGTATTTGTGGACCTAAAGCTGCACGATATTCCCAACACTGTTGCTGCTGCGGTAAGGGTGCTGACACGTTACGGTGCTTCCATCCTGAACGTGCATGCGGCGGGGGGAAGCTCCATGATGAGGGCGGCGGCGGAGGCAGTACGGAAAGAAGCGGCAGTTAACGGGACGGAGCGCCCCCTGGTTACGGCGGTAACCGTTCTGACCAGTATCGACCAGGAAATGTTCAACAACGAGCTGGGGATCCCGGGCTTATTACAGGAGCGGGTCACTGCCTGGGCCCGGCTGGCTAAGGAGTCCGGCCTGGACGGGGTGGTGGCCTCACCCCAGGAGATCACGGCAATAAGAAAGGCCTGCGGTTCGGACTTTGTCATCATCACACCGGGCGTGCGCCCGGCCGGCTCGGCGGCAAATGACCAGAAGCGGACCATGACCCCCGCTCAGGCCATGGAGCTGGGAGCCACCTATCTAGTGGTGGGCAGGCCGGTCACGGCAGCGCTGGATCCGGTAAAGGCCATCCGGGAAATACTGAAGGAGATCAGCCCGGCTGAAGTGAAATAAAGTGCGAAGTGAAATAAACCTATAGAAAAATGTATGGATAGATAGAGATATAGATAAAGAAATATTACTTATAGGAAAAGGAAATGCCATGATTATAGACGCTCACACGCATATTTATCCTGATGCAGTGGCGAAAAGGGCAATCAGTACCATTTTAAAAAATGCAAGGGGTCTGGTGGATGCCCATACCGACGGGACTTATAATAACCTGCTGGCTTCTATGGATAATGCCGGTGTTGACTTTTCAGTGGTTTTACCTGTGGCTACCAATCCGGGACAGGGAAGGAGTATTTTACAATGGGTCAAGCAGATGCAAGACCGTTCCAGCCGGATGATCTTTTTCAGCTCGGTTCATCCCTATGATCCCGGGTATAGGGAGTTGATCAAAGAAGCAAAGGAAGCGGGTATTCAGGGGCTCAAGTTTCATCCTGCCTACCAGGGCTTTCCCGGTGATTCAAGGGAGGCTTACAGGGTTTATGAAGAAGCCCTGAACAACGATTTAATCCTCTATTTCCACGCCGGTCATGATCTGAGCCTGCCGGATTCCGATTTTGCCACCATTGAAAGGTTTTCAAACATTCTAAAAGACTTTCAAGGCTCAAAAATAGTTCTGGCCCATGCCGGAGGCGACGGCGAATGGGAAAAAATACTGGAATTATACGGCACCAGACAGTGTTATTATGACCTTGCTTTTGTTCTGGAAAAAATGCTCCTGGACGAACATGCCCGGCAGCTTTTCAAGCAAAATGAAGATTATTTCTTCTTCGGTACGGACAGCCCCTGGCGGGAACAGAAAAAGTATGTGGATATAATCAAGAATGCGGATTTTTTAAGCCAGGAACTAAAGGAAAAGCTGCTTTATAAAAATGTTTTAAAACTAATAAAAATTCCGGGTTAAGTGTTCCGGCTAAGGTTTCTCTAATAAGAGCTGTAGACTACAAGGCCAGGGTAATATCCTCAAATATCCTCCACCCCGCCACTTTGCCCGGATTTGCCGGCTTTCGCCGCAAGGAAACTTTTACCGGTAATCCACCCCCCGCAGCTCATTTTCAAACGTTTCTCAATCTCACATGTATAAATGTTTACCCTCTTTCTTTTTTATTTTAAAAAAAGGCCCTGCTGGAAAACTAATAAACCTGTTTAATCGTCTAATAATATGAGGTCATAAGCCGTTGATACCGTTAGTTCCAGATTATAATCTTGACAATCACCCGGCAGTTTTCTGTTACTTGCCTGCAAGGTCCTCAATAATTAAAAGGATTACCAATTAATAGGATTACCGGGTTTAAAAGAGGTCTCCAGGCCGGGTTACTTTTGTATTTTAAGAGACTTTAACCAGGCTTTTTCTGATATTAGCCGGTCAACCAGTTAGTTAAAAATAAAAGAGGGGTGATTGAAGTCTAGCTTTAAAATTTTCTATTGTTCTGATGGAGGTGCTTATATGAAAAAAGTGAATCGTTTTTTGTTCACAATTTTGTTTTGCTGCCTTGTATTTGCAGTAGCAGGGTTGACGGGAGCAGAGGGAGCCGAAATTCAGGCGCCTTCAAATCTTCAGGCAACCGCTGTTTCAGATTCTCAAATCAATTTAAGCTGGACTGACAGGTCTGACAATGAGAAAGGGTTTATCGTTGAACGAAGTTCCTCGACCGGGAGCTTTGCCGAAATTGCTTCCCTGGAGCCGAACACTACGACCTTTGCCGATACAGGTCTGCTCCCCGGCGTTACTTATTTTTACAGGGTTAAGGCTTATAATGGCGAGGGTGAATCGGCTTATTCCAACGAGGCCAGCGCGATTACATGGGAAGCCGTACCCCAAGCGCCCGGTGATCTTAAGGCCACGGTAGTTAGTTCAACCCGGATTGACCTGAGCTGGACAGACCGGTCGGATAACGAAAAAGGATTTAAGATTGAGAGAAGGACATTAGATGGAAGCTACAGCCAGGTAGCAGTGGTGGGAGCGAACGCCACCAGTTATACCAGCAGCGGGTTGGTGCCAGGTACCACTTATTATTACCGGGTCTGCGCCTACAACGATGCCGGGAACTCAGCTTACTCCAACGAGGTCACCGCGGTTACAGCTAGAGAGGAAAAGGTGCCCGATACGCCGGGAGATCTGGAGGCTGTTTCCATCTCCTCATCGGAGATCAAGCTGACCTGGGATGACAATCGGACAATGAAGACGGCTTCAAGATTGAGCGTAAGAAATCCGGGGGTAGCTACACCCAGATAGCCACGGTTGGGAAGAACGTTACCAGCTATACCAATAAAGGTCTGGAGGCCGGCACCAGGTATTACTACCGGGTGAGGGCTTATAACAAAGAGGGTAACTCGCCGTACTCCAACGAAGCCAGCGCGGTAACAGATGAAGATGTGCCCGAAGCGCCGGAGGATCTGGAGGCTGTTTCCATCTCCTCATCAGAGATCAAACTGACCTGGGATGACGAATCGGACAATGAAGACGGCTTCAAGATTGAGCGTAAGAAATCCGGGGGTAGCTACACCCAGATAGCCACGGTTGGGAAGAACGTTACCAGCTATACCAATAAGGGTCTGGAGGCCGGCACCAGGTATTACTACCGGGTGAGGGCTTACAACAAAGAGGGTAACTCGCCGTACTCCAATGAAGCCAGCGCGGTAACAGATGAAGATGTGCCCGAAGCGCCGGAGGATCTGGAGGCTGTTTCCATCTCCTCATCAGAGATCAAACTGACCTGGGATGACGAATCGGACAATGAAGACGGCTTCAAGATTGAGCGTAAGAAATCCGGGGGTAGCTACACCCAGATAGCCACGGTTGGGAAGAACGTTACCAGCTATACCAATAAGGGTCTGGAGGCCGGCACCAGGTATTACTACCGGGTGAGGGCTTACAACGAAGAGGGTAATTCGCCGTACTCCAACGAAGCCAGCGCTACCACCGGTGAAGGCGAGACAATTATCAGGCTTTTCATCGGTGACCCATCCTATTATGTCAATGGCAAGCTCAAAACCATGGATACTGCTCCCTTTATCATGGAAGACCGCACCCTTCTTCCCATCCGTTACGTAGCGGAGGAACTGGGCGCCAGAGTGGAATGGGATAACGACGAGCGAAAGGTTACCATAGCTTTAGAAGGAACCAGGATTGAACTCTGGATCGAGAGAAACTACGCTATGGTAGACGGCCTGTACAAACCCATTGATGTCTACAATCCAAATGTCAAGCCAATTATTGTATTACCCGGAAGAACCATGCTTCCCTTAAGGTTTATCGCTGAAAATCTGGGCTGCCAGGTAGAGTGGGACCCTGCCCGGCGTGAGGTAAAAGTAACTTATCCTGCACCGTAATTAACTTAATATAATTAGCAGTTCCGGTGGGACAGTTGATATTTCTGAACAGCTGCCCTACAAGGACGAAAGGGAGAAAATATGAAACTGAAAAACGCTGTGATTTTATTGTTAATATGTGCTGTAATTGCCGGCACGGGGGTGCTTGAAGCCAGCCAGTCAACTCCTGTGGTGAAACTGGGCAATGAGCGGCTGATGTCTGAATACCACTTTTTGATTGAAGGCAAAAAAGTGGGCCTGGTTACAAACCAAAGCGGTGTAACCGGGCAGGGTAAGAGCACCATTGAATTGCTGGCCGAAGACCCTTCCACCCGCCTGGTGGCGCTCTACGGGCCGGAGCACGGCATTGACGGAACCGCTAAGGCTGGAGAATACGTGGAATCTTATACCCATAGCGAACTGGGTATTCCTGTCTACAGCCTGTATGGCCAGACCAGAATGCCTACCGGGGAAATGTTGAAGGATATCGATTTGCTGCTTTTTGATATCCAGGACATCGGGGCAAGGTCCTATACTTACATGTCTACGTTGAATTACTGTATGCAGGCGGCCAAAAAATACAATAAGACAATTGTGGTGCTTGACCGGCCGAACCCGCTAGGCGGAAGGACTGTTGAAGGTCCGGTGCTGGAGGATCCCTTCCTGAGCTTTGTCGGTGTCGATAACCTGCCCATGGCCCACGGAATGACAGCCGGTGAACTGGCCCTGTTTTTTAACCGGAAAATTAACGCTGACCTTGTGGTGGTGCCCATGGAAGGCTACACCAGGGATATGATTTTCCAGGATACGGGGCTGCCCTGGGTCCAGACATCCCCGAATATTCCGGACATTGATTCCGTGTTCGGCTATATGGCCACCGGGCTAGGGGAAGGAACCGGTATCCATCAAGCCGATAAATTCAAGTGGATTGGCGGCAAGGGCATAGATTCCCAGAAGTTTGCGGATTTGCTGAATCAGGCGGGGCTGCCCGGAGTGGTTTTTATCCCGGAAGACAGGGGAGAGGAAGGAGGAGTCCGCTTGAAGATTGTGGACTACCATACCTTTAACCCGGCCAAAACCGGTATTTACGCCCTGGCCTACGCCCGTTCCTTAAACCAGTTTACCGTTCCCAAGAGCGGCCAGACGGTGGTCATGTTCGACAAAATTATGGGAACGGATAAAATCGGGCAGTACCTGGAAGCAGGGCTTTCACCCCAACAGATAGTAGCAAACTATACTCCGGGCCTGGACCAGTTTAAAAAAGAAAGGGAAAATTACCTGATTTACGGCAGGGACGGCCTGGGGACCGGCGGGGAAACCCAGAAGCAAATCACGGTCCTGGTTAAGGGAAAGCCTGTGGCCTTTGATTCCCCACCTTACATTGACGAAAACGACCGGTTGATGGTGCCCCTGAGGGCAATTGTAGAGGCTCTGGGCGCCGTAGTGGAATGGAATCCCAGGGATCAATCCATCACCATTACAAAACAGGAAGCGACCCTTTTCTTTAAAATAAACTCACCCCTGGCCGTGGTTAACGGGCAAACAAAGAGAATGGATACCAGCCCGGTTATCAGAAACGACCGCACCATGATCCCCGTTCGCTATGTGGGCGAGTACCTTGGTGCCACAGTCCACTGGGATCCCGAGGCAAGATCTGTAGATATTTTTTAAAGCATGGATACAGTTTATCTTTACGATCTTAACGAGAAGCAGGGTGGCCGGGAGGCCTCTAGATGAGCCCGCGAAAATACTCGCGGGTTTTCCTTTGCTCCGGGAATATTGGAGGACTTATCGAATGCCGGTTTGAATTATATAGGGTGTAAAGTTTCCCTTTGCCCCGGGTTATTGTACGGCCCTTTTGGGCCAATATTTTTCACAGGTCAAAGATTTAAGGTTCAGAACGCCTATTGTTAAAGGTATAATAGTAATTACTATGGCTTAAAACTGGTCCTTAAAGGGGTTAATTTATTAAGATGTAGGCCGTAAAAACACATTTAGTATTTTACCGGTTACCTGATACCCTCAGTACGGTAACTTGCAGCCCGGTATAAAAGTGTTTTTACCGGCTCTAAATAAAAAGAGGTGTTTTCAATGCTGACAGAAGCTGATGTCCAATCTATTTTTGAGCGTAGCGGGGCCCTGCTCTGGGGCCATTTCCTGCTGACTTCCGGCTGGCACAGCGACCAGTATTTCCAGTGTGCCCTGGTTTTACAGTACCCCGAATACACGGAGATGCTCTGCCGGGAACTGGCCGCCCGCTTTAGCGGTGAGGGTATCGCCACCGTCGTCGGCCCGGCCATGGGCGGTATCATCGTGTCCTACGAGGTAGCCAGGGCCCTGGGCGCCCGGAGCCTGTTCACGGAAAGGGAAGACGGTGTAATGAAATTAAGGCGTGGTTTTTCCCTGGAGCCGGGGGAAAGGGTGCTGGTGGTGGAGGACGTGATCACAACAGGCGGTTCGGTCAGGGAGGTCATTGAAGTGGTTCGCAACCTGGGCGGCGAAGTGAGGGGCGCTGGTGTCCTGGTGGACCGCAGCGGTGGCACGGCAGAACTGGGCGTGCGCACGGAAGCGCTGTTGACCACAAGGGCTACTTCCTATGCTCCCGAAGAATGCCCGCTATGCAAAAGGGGCATTCCGGCCGTGAAACCCGGTAGCAGAAAGGTATGAACGAAAGTTAAGCAAAAAGCGGCAGGGGTAAGAGGCGTGAAGCCGGCTTTTTGCAGGGCAGAAACGCCGCTTACCCAGTGAGATGAATGCTGCCGTGTTCAGTCATAAAGGGCTTCTTCGGCCGGGCCGCTCTGGCCGGGTTCCCGGACAGCCAGTCTTTCTGCCGCTTCCCTGTCGGGCACGGCCATGATGGTTTTCTGGTTTTCGTAGATAACCATGCCCGGCCGGGCGCCCCTGGGTTTATGGACGTGTTTCTTAAGGGTATAGTCCACCGGTACCTTCTTTGAGCCCCTGGCCTTACTGAAAAAAGCCGCCAGCCCTGCGGCCTCCGCCAGGGTCGATGGGGGCACCTCTTTTCCCTCCGTCCGGATAATCACGTGGGCGCCGGGGATCTCCCGGGTATGCAGCCAGATATCCTCATCACTGGCCATCTTAAGGGTCAAATAATCGTTTTGCTTGTTGTTTTTGCCGGCAAAGAGCATAAAGCCGTCGGAAGAGCAAAAGACGCTGGGTTTCGGAATGTGCCTCTCCTTCTTTGCCTTTTTAACCTTTTTGGCCCCCGGCAGGGCTGGCAGGGGCTTTAGATAACCCTGTTCCACGAGTTCCTGCCGGACTTCAGCCAGTTCGTCCAAGTCCCCGGCATGCTCCAGGGCCGTCTTGACCCCTTCCAGGTAGTCCAGTTCTTCCCTGGCCTGCTCGATCCTTGCTTCCACAGCCAGGCGGGTCTTTTTGGCCTTTCCGTACTTTTTGAAATAAGCCTGGCAGTTTTCCGAGGGAGTGAGCTGGGGATCCAGGGGGATGACAACAAGGGGGTTGCCTTCCTCGTAATAGTTTTCCAGCGCAACTTGTGCATTCCCCTGCTGCAGGCGGTAGAGGTTGGCGGAGAGTAATTCCCCGTAAAGCCTCATTTTTTCGGCTCCGGCGGTTTCAGCAAGGCTTTCTGTATAAATGGAGAGCTTTTTTTCCAGACGGGCGAGCTCTTTGCTCAGAAAGGCGGAGAGCTCCTTTTTGTCCCTGTTGAATCGCTGAATCTTCTCCCTGGTGGTATAAAAAACGTCGAGCAGGTAGTTCATTTCTCCGTGGCTTCTGCCCCATTCCGCATGTTGCAGATCTATGGCAGCGAAGTCCAGAGGCTCCCCTTGCGGTCCGGTAAGCAGGCAGGGGGTAAAATCCCCCCGGGCTATGGGAGCCATCACCCCCTGAAGGGCTTTCCACAGGGATCTCAGTTCATAATCTCCGCAGTGGTCCAGCAGGGTTTCCAGCGGTAGGTTGGCTCTGTATACAATTTCCCTGCAGGTGAGGGTGCTGAGCCCCTCGAAGTTTTTCTGAAGCAGTTTCACAAGGTTCGTATCCAGAGGAGATTCAAGGCAGATCAACCGGAACTCATCCTCGGTTAAGTTTAAAGGGTTGCTCTTCCCCTGGGCCGGCGGGGCTAGGTAAGGGCGGCCGGGCAGGACTTCCCGGTGCCTGCTGACGGTGTGGGAGTAGCGTTTGATGCCGTCAATAATAGTTCCTGTTGCAGCATCCACCAGCAGGATGTTGCTGTGTTTGCCCATAATCTCGCAGATCAAATGTTTTTCCGAAGGGTTGCCCAGCTCGTCCCGGGAGTCAATTCTGATGGTCAGCGCCCGCTCCAGCCCGGCTTGCTCGAAATGAAGAATGCGTCCGCCTTCCAGGTGTTTGCGCAGGACCATACAGAAAAGGGGCGGGGTAATGGGGTTTTCTCTGGAGACACCAGTCAGGTGAACTCTGGCGTTCTGGGCGTTGGCTGAAAGGACCAGCCGCTGCCGGTTCCCCGGGCGGTGCAGCAGAAGGATTAGTTCATCTTTTTGGGGCTGGTAGATCCTTTCGATGCGGGCGCCAGCCAATTTCTTTTCCAGTTCGTTTTGAACGGCTGCCAGGACAAGTCCGTCAAAGGGCATGATTTTTCCTCCAGGTTCCTAATTAATAATGTCTAGTGTTTTTTGTAGTAGGCCTCGATCTCGGCCATCTCTTCTCTGACCAGATCGTCCATCCCGGCCAGTGATTCCAGGTGGTGACGGAGTTCGTGCACGATGGTGTCCCAGAGTTCCTCCTCCCATTCCTCGGGACTGCTATCTCCCAGAAAATTAACGAAGGAGCCGTAATAAAGGATAATCGAACAGCCCATGATCTCGTCTTCCACGTATTCACCCATGACATAAAAATCCCCGTCTTTTTTTACGTCGGGCAGCAGCAGAAAGCCGCCGTTAAGTTCTGTACAAAGCCTTTCCGGGATCCTGTCAATCAGGGCCGTGGCCAGGGCTTCAAACTCATCCAGGGAAAGGGTGGCTATCTTTTTGGGTAGGATCCGGTACTTTTTATTTTTAGCTTTATCACCCATCTTAGAGGGCCCCCGTTAGATTCTCAAAAGCAAGCTCTCTCAATGCGCCTTCACTATCTACACCCATCTAATAGTACCTCCGTAGAATCCCGTCAGAAGGGTCCCGTCAGAACAGGGTTGTTTTTCTCACTCTGAGATATGGGATTTTCAACTACTGCTGGGGCCGCGCCAGCGGGTGGATGTCTAATTATGAAACGTCTTCTTTGTTACTCCATAATACAATTCATCGCTGGAGCAAGTCAACTAACTCAGGTACACCTCTGAAAAGGCTGCCTGCCCAGGCCGGATTTTTGGGGAAAAGCCGTAACCCGTTATACTTTTCTTTAACATTCAATATTATTGAGGTTTACAAGTTTGTTTTTTTAGACAAAATGGACTATACTGGTTCTAAAGCATACATAAACCAAGGAGTTTTTATGGAATTAAGCGGGCGCTTGGCCGCACTGGCGGCTTACGTACCGGCCGGAAGCGTTGTGGCCGACATCGGCACCGACCATGCCCACCTGCCTGTTTACCTGGTAAAGGAGGGTATTTGCCCCCGGGTCATAGCCACGGATGTTAAAGAAGGGCCCTTCCGCTCGGCAGCTATTAAGATCAAGGAGCATGGATTGAAGGACCGGATCGAACTCAGGCTGGGGGACGGACTGCAGGTGCTGAAACCAGGCGAAGCTGAAGTCCTGGTACTGGCGGGGATGGGTGGAAACACCATCCGGGAAATCCTGGCGGCTGCTCCCCAGGTTTTGAAGCAATGCTCCAGGCTGGTGCTCCAACCCATGGTAGACGCAGGAGATTTAAGGTTCTGGCTGGCCGCAAATGGCTGGAGGCTCTGGGACGAACAGCTGGTGGAGGAAGAGGGCCGGATCTATGTGATCCTGGCTGCCGTACCCGGCCAGGAAAGTACGGAAGACCGGCTTTACCTGGAACTGGGCCCCAGGCTCATAGAGAAAAAGGACCCGCTTCTGGCAGTTTACCTGGAAAAAATGATAGATAAATACGAGCGGATCCTTACCGGCCTGTCTGCTTCCAGGAGCAGGGTGGCCCGGGAGAAGAGGATTATGCTCATAGAAAAACTAGCACGGATGAGGGAGTTGGCCGATGCCTGTAAAGTGCAGTGATATTTTTCGTTTAATAGAAGAGATGGCGCCTTTAAACCTGGCGGAGAGTTGGGATAATTCGGGCCTGCAGGTGGGTGACCACCGGGTGGAAGTTGAGAAGGTCATGCTAACCCTGGATGTTGATCTGAGGGTTGCCCGGGAGGCAAAAACAAGGGGCTGCCGGCTCATCGTCAGCCATCACCCCCTGTTGTTCAAGCCGGCCAGGTCCATCCGTCTCGACCGCCCTGCAGGGGAGCTAATAGCTTACCTTGTGAAAAACGATCTTAACGTGTATGCTGCCCATACCAGCCTTGACAACGCCACAGGCGGGGTGAGCAAGGCTCTGGCCGACGAGCTAGGTTTAAAAAACCAGGTTGTCCTGCACCAGTCCGGCAGGGAGCGCCTTTTGAAACTGGCTGTCTTTGTTCCCCTTGACCACTGCGAGGCTGTCCGCAACGCCATGGCGGAGGCCGGCGCCGGCTGGATTGGCAATTACAGCCATTGCACCTTCCTTACCCGGGGCACCGGTACCTTTAAACCCCTGGAGGGGACCAATCCTTACATCGGAAAAACCGGCGTAGTGGAACATGTGGAAGAAATTAAAATAGAGACCGTTGTTCCCGCAAGCAAGGTTGAGCAGGTGTTGCAGGCCATGCTGGAAGCGCACCCCTATGAAGAGGTAGCCTACGACCTGTACGGGTTGGTTAACAACGGCCCGGCTTACGGAGCAGGGCGGCTGGGGGAACTGGAAGAGGCTGTTTCCTTCCAGCAGTTTGCGGAAAAAGTAAAATCAGTCCTGGGCCTGCCGGTCCTAAGGCTGGGGGGTAGCTTTGACAGTCCTGTGCGGAAGGTTGCGGTGTGTGGCGGAGCCGGGGCTGACTTCTGGCAGGACGCCCTTACAGTTGGAGCGGACACCTTTGTTACGGGTGACGTAAAGTACCATACGGCCCAGGATATGCTGGCCGCAGGCCTGAAGTTCATCGACCCCGGGCATTTTGCTACGGAAGCTGTCGTTCTACCGGTATTACAGCGTTTTCTGGCGAACCGCTGCCGTGAAAAGAACATGGACGTGGAAATTATACTGGCGCAAACCAACACCGACCCCTTCGCATATCTTTAGGATAGGAATTTTTCCTATCCTTAATCTTTTTTTGAGGAGAGATTGTATGCCTGAATTAAAACCGTTATGGGAAATCCAGGTCCTTGACGATCGGAGGAGGGTACTTGAGATTAAGCTGAGGGAGGGACAGATGTCGGGGGCTCTGAAGGAGCTCAAGAATGAAATTGAAAAAGGCCGCGTTGCTTTTAATAAGTTAAAGGAAAAGTACAGAAGTTTAAAAAGAGATTTAAAGGCCAAAGAACTGGACGCTACTTCGGCAAGAGAGCAGGTCCGGAGCCTTGGTGAGAAGTTGTACGGGGGAATGATCACCAATGTTAAAGAAATAAATACCAGCAGTAAAAAGCTGGACAGCCTTAAAAGCATGGTCAACCGGACCGAAGATGAGATCCTTGGCCTTATGGAAGATGTTGAGAAAATAAAGGCAGAGCTGGAAAAAATGAGCGCAGAGCTTAGTTCCAAGGCGGAGGACTATCGTAGAATGTATGGCACCTACCTGGCCAACCAGCAAAATATAAGGCAGCAGCTGGCCCAGATTCCGCTTCAAAGGCAAAAACTGCTGGATAATATGGATGTCGACCTGTGGAAAAAATACCTTGAGATGAAGAAAAAATACAACGACCCGCTGGCCCGGGTGGAAAAAGGTACCTGCATGGGTTGCCGGATGATGATTCCTTTTCACGACATGAGGCTCCTGAAGCAAGGAGAGGGACTGGTTTACTGCAGCCACTGCGGAAGGCTCCTTTTCTGGGAAAGGTGAAGTCGTTTCAAGGATAGTTAAGGCTGGCCAGGCACTTCGCCAAAAGGCTTAACCGCAAGGCGCCTGCCTGTCCCTTTACATCAGCAGCCAGTTAAAAGAATTTACTAAACCAGTACAGGGGGTATGTAGAATAGGCGTTTTTGTATGAGTAAAATTAAGGTGGGTTTTCAGGATAGGGAGCAGTAAAAACAGGTAAAAAAAGAGGGAGCGAGGGAATCGAACACCAAATAGTTTGGTAAGCGCGCCAACTGAAAGGAGATGACGCCTCGCAATGATACAAGCACGTGATG
>LSQX01214042.1_pt3 | contig 28573 bp, 21 predicted proteins | sample 654561 | NCBI WGS metagenome assembly LSQX01 (sample SAMN04489861, study PRJNA283612) | anaerobic digester metagenome | isolation source: 4 biogas reactors fed with cattle manure at either 37C or 55C with and... | place: Denmark: Kongens Lyngby | collected 2014
CAATCTTCGTGTCTTTGGCATGGAAGTGATAGATGGCGTCGCCCAGTTTGCGAATTGCGAGCACCGGGTCGATGCCCTGCCAAATCAGGTGCGAGGGATCAAGGTTTGCGCCGATGGTCGGGCCGGCCGCCTCGCGCAGCTTCAGGCAGGTTTCGGGGTTATACACACAGAACCCGGGATGCATTTCGAGCGCGATTTTGGTCACGCCGTGCGCATTTGCAAACTCGACCGCTTCTTTCCAGTAGGGAATAAGCACTTCGTTCCACTGCCAGTCAAGAATCTTCAAAAAGTCATCCGGCCACGGGCAGGTAACCCAGTTTGGGTACTTGGAGTCTTCGCTGTCGCCGGGGCAGCCCGAGAAGGTGATAACGGTGTCAATGCCCAGTTTTTCGGCAAGCAGCACGCAGCGCCGGAAATCGTCGTCATAAGACTTTGCTATCTCTTTATCGGGATGTACGGGGTTGCCGTGCACGGAAAGCGCACTTATCTCCATTCCGTACTTTTCGATGGTCGCGACGAACTTGTTGAACTCGTCGCGGTCGGCAAGCAATACCTCGGGATCGCAGTGCGATTTGCCGGGAAAGCCGCCGGCAGGAATCTCGACCGCTTCCACACCGAGCGCTTTCAGCTTGGCAAGCGCTTCGTCGAGCGAAAGGCTGCCGTAGAGCGCGGTAAATACGCCGAGTTTCATAATTAAACCTCCCATAAGCGGTTATTTTTATGGTTATACGGGAGAGAGGGGAAATATGCCAAATGTTCAAGCGGGGCGAACTACCACGCCGCCATGGGTAGACGACGGAGTAGTCGCCCCGTATAACAAGCAGCGCTCTTCCGTATGTATCCGTGCAGATGCCGGGCGAGCCGCCTTGCTCCTGCACTTTTTAGCTGTGCTCTGGGCAGCAGCTTGTCCGCGCAACAGATTTATTGCGCGCTAAACTGCCCGCGCCAAAGCGGATATAGTTTAGTCGAAATAGACCGGAGCGCCGGTTTCGGCAGATTTGTAGATGCCTTCGAGAATCTGCGTTACGCAGAATGCCTGTTCAGGTGTGACGACGGTGGGCTTGTCGTTGATGATGGAGTCAAGCCACAGGCGTGCTTCGCGTACACCGGGATCCTCGTCGCCGGAGCCTTCATAGTATGCTGCGCCGCCAGCCTGGAGGTTGGGACGATATACATACTGTCTGCCGAAACGTACGCCGTTGATGCGAACGCCGTCGTTCATGTCGCCGCCGGCGAGCGTGCCGCAAACGGTGGTAACCGCCTCACGCACGTCGAGCGTGTTGAGCGCCCAAGCCGACTCGAGGAAGATGGTTGCGCCATTTTCCATTACTACGAAACCGAACGCGCTGTCCTCGACGGTGAACTGGTCGGGATCCCAGCAGCCCCAAGCGTTGCCCTGCATATCGGGTTCGTTCTTGTTGAGCTTATGATAGGTGGTGCCGACACAGTATTTGGGCTTGTAGTTGTCCATGATCCACAACGTCAGGTCGAGAGCATGGGTGCCGATGTCGATGAGGGGGCCGCCGCCCTGCTCATACTCGTTGAGGAACACGCCCCAGGTCGGAACTGCGCGGCGACGGATAGCCGTCGCTTTTGCATAATAGATATCACCGAACGTGCCGGATTCCGCCTCGGTTTTCATATAGAGCGAGTCGGGACGATGGCGGTTCTGATAACCGATGGTCAGCTTCTTGCCGGTGCGCTTTGCGGCGTCGACCATCTTTTTCGCTTCCTCGGAGTTGATGGCCATGGGCTTTTCGCACATGACGTGCTTGCCGGCCTCGAGCGCATCCACAGTGATAACGCTGTGCATGCGGTTGGGAGTCAGAACGTGGACAACGTCGATGGACTTGTCCTCAAGCAGCTTTTTGTAATCGGTGTAAACTTGGGAATCGGGAGTGCCATATCTTGCCTTAGCGGCTTCAGCGCGCTCGGGAATGATGTCGCAGAAAGCGACCATTTCGGCGTTTTTCTGCTTGCTGAGCGCGGGCATGTGCTTGCCGTTAGCGATACCTCCGCAGCCGATGATACCGATTCTTAACTTCTCCATGTGAAACGAACCTCCGATATGTTAAAAAAATAATTTTCGGTTGCAAAATTAGGTTTCTAATCACAATCCCTGAACATTATATTTAAATTTATCATGGTTGTCAAGAGTAATGGCGAATATGTTAACGTGTTGTTTGTAAAATATTTATTGCCAATGCGTGCCCGGGATGTTATAATATACGCAACGCGGGCGGCAGCCTGCGCAGCGAATTGTGGATTTGTTATATTTGAGAAATATAAAATTAGAAATCGCTGGATATTTAAAAATATGAAGTCTTACATAAAATAACAGAAATGCCTTTTAGAAAAAAACGATTTTGGCTGCCGATTGTTTTGGCTTCGGCGGTCGCCATAGTGCTTGTTGCCGCGGCACTGGCCGCGACGCCCGGCGAGCGCGTGGCGCTGGCAATCCCAAATGTCGACCCGGGACTGCTTGCGGCAAATCTGACAGAGATACTTGACAGGTTCGGAAACCCGGACGCATGGGAGCCGACGGACGAGGCTGTGTCGGTCGCATCGGTTGAGGCGCCCGACATATTGCCGTACAGCCCGCTTGAGGGGGACAGATGCCTGCGGGTCACCGCGCCGGCGGGCAGGAGCAGGGTATCGGTCGTTCGCGAGTACGGCTACCCGCTCAACTTCACGTCGGCAAAATGGCTGGTTTTCGGCGTATGCCTGCCGGACGAGCCGGGCAGATACTTCACCGCATCGGTGACGGTGACCTGGCACGACGGGACAAGCTACACCGCAAGTGTTCCGATAAGCGGCGTCACGTGGAGCGCGGCGCTCTTTAAAATCGGAGACTATTTGCCCGAGACCGGCAGCGCGCTCGTTTCGGCAATCGAGCTTTCGCTTGTCGCAGCCGACACGCTGGGCTTTACAGCATATATCGACGCGCTGGGCACCTCAAATCAGGACGGGTTTTACACCGCGATGACCTGCCTCACCGATAAATGGTATGCCGAGGGGGGCGCGCTCCAGCTGCCGGCTGACGGCACGCTGACGCTTGTCGCGGAAGACACCGACCCATTTATCGAGACGCAGTCGCTGCGATATAACTCGTTTGCCGATACCGATGCTTTGCGCATCAGGCTTTCCAACGGCGCGGGCTGCAAGTCGGTAACATTGTACTACACGACCTATGAAAGCCCCGAATTTTCGCCGGAGCGCAGCCGTACCGTCGAGATACAGGCCGCGTCCGCGCCCCAGACGATTTATCTGCCGGTCACAGCCGACTATGTAGGGCAAATCCGGCTGGTGTTCAACGGCGAGCTGCGTGGGGATATAAAAATCCTTTCGATAATGCCGGTATCGACATACGTTTCGCGCGATGCGGGGCTGGCCGCCGTCACGTCGTGCAAAATCACGCCGGCGGAGACCATACGCATCGAGGGCACGCTCAGCGAAACGGGGCTGAAGCGGCTGCGCGGCACGACGCTCGAGCTGTACGAGCTTGAGTGCTGGCAGAGCGCCGACCCGTCGACCATTTCCACGCTCGAACCGGTCGAGAGCGTCAGCGCGACCCACTCGTTTGCATTCGAGTTTTCGCTGTACCGGCAGGACGGCAGCTCGCGCATCAACTCCAAATTTGCACTTGTGGCCATTCGCGACGGCGTGCCGATTTTGCTTGACGGCTACAAATATATAACAAACCCCGAAATACTTGCAAAAGTTGAGACCGAGCCATCGCGCCCGACCTTGATCCGCGGCGCTTCGCCCGCGGTGGGCGAACCCTACGGCGGTACGGCGCAGACGGTCATAGAGGTTTCGCTGCCCGAGATTATGTCGCTGACGGGCACCGGCTCGACATTCGTGTCCGACGGCGTCGTTTATGCCGCCGAGTCGGACTATGTCGAATACCTTGACGAGACTATCAGAAAAAATACGGAAAACGGAGTTCGCGTCTATCTGCGCTTGACCACGCGCTATACCGGCTCGGCGGCGGTGGGCCGCGTGTTCAACTATCCCGGCTCGTCGGGCTCGGCGGTATATGCCGCCTTCAACACCGCGACGGTGTCGGGCGTGGGCTATCTGCGCGCGGCATGCGAGTTTCTGGCCGGTCGCTACAGTGCCGGCGATTACTCAAACGGCAGGGTTTACGGGTATATTATCGGCTGCTCGGTCGAAACGGCCTATAAATATTACAATCTCGGCGCGGCCTCGCTTTCAAATTTCACCGTCGCGTATGGGAATGCATTGCGGATAGCGTATAACGCAATTCGCTCGGTGGCCGGCGCGGGGCCGGAGGTCTATGCCGCGTTCGGTTCGAGATGGGATATTGAGCTGACGGCCGGGGCACGTTATATATACGACAGCCGCTCGCTTATCGACTCGCTTCACAACATGTTCAGCGAGGAGGGCGACATCGGCTGGCAGCCTTCTTTTGACCCGTTTCCTGATGAGGACGACTATTATGCCTTTGCAGACAGGGCGGCGGGCGCCGACTATACCGCCGACCGCATTACAATCGCGAACATCGACCTTTTGTGCAGCTATTTCATGCGCCAGCAGCTGCATTACGGCGGCGCGCCGCGACCGATTCTGCTTTGCGAACGGCCGGCGCACATCGCGCGCACCTACAGGGACGCCGCGAAAGCGACGGCTGACTATATCTATGCGGTGTACAAGCTGTCCGGCCCGAGCTATTCAATTGTTTGCGGCTTTATAATCACACACGCGCAGGTGATTGACCCACTGGTGCTTGAAGAAATAGACACGCAGCACTCGGCGGCGATAGCCGAGCCGTATAAAGCCGTTATCGGAATAGGCGAGTGGCGCGAGCTTATCCCCGCGTTTGACGAGGCGCAGGCGACAAAGCGCGTCGTGACCGAGACGGAGATATCCGACACGCCGCAGAGCGGGGCGGGGAAATACACGCTGTTCAGCTTTGCCGACGGTACGGCGGGCTGGGTAGGCACGCTCGAGTGCGAGGCAATATCGGGCGGCAACAGTTTCAGTGGGCGCGAGGGGCTGCTCCGCGTCAAGCTGTCGCCCGGCACGGGGCGGGGCGGTATCTATACCGATTTTGAATACAGGCTGGACCTTTCCATCGCGCCGGCGCTGGGATTCGAGCTGCAGCTTGCGGCGATGCCGGACGGTGTCGACGCAGCGGAGCTGACGCTGCTGCTCACCGACGGCACGAACGTGGCGCGCGCGACCGGGCTTGTGTACCCGGGCAGGTGGAACACCGTCTATGCCGATTTCTCGGGTTTTGCGGGGCTGCGCAGCTCCACAAGGCTCGTTATGACACTGCGCGGCGTGGTGCAGGGCGAGGATGGCGGGGCTGTTTACACCGACATCGGTGAGCCGGTTATAATGATAAGCGAGATAAACGCGTATTCGGACCGGCACAGCGATGCCGAGCTGAAAAAGCTGTTCGACGACGCGCGTGACGCGGCGCTCGCGCAAAGCGGACGCAGGATAAACACACAGCTTGTGTGGATTGCCTCGGGCGTGATAATAGTTGCGACAAGCTTGTGGGTGGTATATATCATGGCCCGCCTGCGCCGCCGGGACGGATGAGCGGCAAAAGCAGGGGCAGAGGAAAAAGCCAACATATTCCTCGCCAAAAAGCCGCAGAAGCTACTTCAACGCACGCCCCAAACGGTAAATTTGCCGTATTGCGTGATATAGCACTTGAAAAAACATGGAAAATATATAAAATTATAACGGAAGCGAGCAAATTTAAATGAGCGAAATCAAAGACATCAAACTTGCACCTTCGGGACACGATAAAATCGCATGGGTTAAAAGCTACATGCCTGTGCTTAATCTTATAAATGAAGAGTTTTCGCGCACAAAGCCGTTTGCCGGCATGAAAATCGCCATGTCGATACACCTTGAGGCAAAAACCGCCTATCTGGCGCAGACGCTGCGCGCGGGTGGCGCCGAGGTGTATGTGACGGGCTGCAACCCGCTGTCGACGCAGGACGACGTGGCCGCCGCGCTTGTCGAGGACGGATTTGAGGTCAACGCCTGGCGCGGTGTCAGCGACGAGGAGTATGAGCGCCATCTGCGTAAAACGCTGGCATGCGTGCCCGACCTGCTGATAGACGATGGCGGCGACCTTATCAGCCTTCTGCACGGCGACTGCCGGGAGTATGGCAAAAGCCTTATCGGCGGCTGCGAGGAGACGACGACGGGCGTAAACCGCCTGTATGCACGTCAGAAGGCAGGGGAGCTTGAGTACACGATGATAAACGTCAACGACGCCGACTGCAAGCACCTGTTCGACAACCGCTACGGAACCGGGCAGTCGACGCTCGACGGCATCATGAACACGACCAACCTGATGATAGCGGGCCGCAAAGTGGTCGTCGCCGGCTACGGATGGTGCGGCAAAGGCTTTGCAATGCGTGCGCGCGGCATGGGCGGCATAGTTATCGTAACCGAAATCAACCCCGTACGCGCTATCGAGGCTATCATGGACGGTTTCGAAGTGATGACCATGGACGAAGCGGCGCGGGTAGGCGACCTGTTTGTTACGCTGACGGGCTGCTGCGACGTTATCCGGCGCGAGCACTTTGAGGTTATGAAAGACGGCGTGCTGCTTGCAAACGCAGGCCATTTCGACGTGGAAATTGACAAAAATGCGCTGTCCGAGATGGCGGTCGAGGTATGGCAGCGCAAGCCCGACATCACAGGCTATCGCTTGCCGGACGGGCGCGTGCTCAACCTGCTCGCCGAGGGCAGACTCGTCAACCTTGCGGCAGGCAACGGCCATCCGGCAGAGATAATGGACATGAGTTTTGCGCTTCAGGCCAAGTCGCTCGAGTATCTGGCAAAGACTGCGGGCACGCTCGAGCGCAAAGTGTATCCAGTGCCGGCTGAAATAGACGCCGAGGTCGCGCGGCTGAAGCTGGCCTCGCTCGGCGCGAAGATAGACAAGCTGTCGCCCGAGCAGGAGGCGTATCTGTACGGCTGCTGAGTAAAATATATCGGAACTTTTTAAAACTCCACGGTAACTCGAGCGGCGGCTTGAGAGGGCGCAGGGCAATGCGGCGGTGATGCTTTTCGCGCCATAAGCCGCCTTGTAGTGGAGCAGGGAAGTGAGCATTAGCCACTTTCGCGAACCAAATGTGCCGTACCGGTTGCCCCGGGGAATCATCCCCCATCGGAGAAGTATCGAGAGGGGTCTCCCCTCCGGCATGATTGAAGTAGGTATCGACCCGCAACAAAACAATGCTGAAAAGCGTGAGACACGGAAAAGCCCCGGGCAAAGAAGTTGTTCGGGAAGTTACCCCATATTTGTAGTGCCTAAAGCGATGACCTCTAACGGCAAAGCCGTAATACCATATATTTGGAGGGCAAAGTCATGGAACTTGACAAGCTGACAGTTGTAAAGCCGGCGCCGACGCCGGGCGATACCGAGTGGTTTGTCCGCGACCGGTTCGGAATGTTCATTCACTGGGGACTATATGCGCTACCGGCCCGTCACGAATGGGTAAAGAACCACGAGCGCATGTCAAACGAGCAGTACGAGAAATACTTCCGCCACTTTGACCCCGACCTTTACGACCCCGAGCTGTGGGCGAAGGCGGCGGCAGACGCGGGCATGAAGTATTTTGTGGTCACGACAAAGCACCATGAGGGGTTCTGCCTGTGGGATTCGGATCTCACCGACTACAAGGTGACCAACACGCCGTACGGCCGCGACTTGCTCGGCCCGATGGTGGATGCGTTCCGCAATCGCGGCCTGAGGGTCGGGTTCTACCACTCGCTGCTCGACTGGCATCATCCCGACTATACGGTTGACGAGTGCCATCCGATGCGCGACAATCCCGAGTATGCCGCCAAGGACAAGGAGCGCGACTTTGCACGCTATCGCGAGTATCTGTACGGTCAGACGCGCGAGCTTTTGACGCGGTTTGGCAAGATCGACATACTGTGGTACGACTTTTCGGTCGGTCCGAGCCAGCGCTATCCGGGCAAAGGCAAAGATGAGTGGCACAGCGAGGAGCTTATCAAGCTGGTGCGCGAGCTGCAGCCCGGCATCCTGATAAACGACAGGCTGCAGATTGACCAGGATATCAAAACGCCCGAGCAGTATATGCCACGCGAGTGGGTCAAAGTAAACGGCGTGCCGGTGGTCTGGGAGGGCTGCCACACCTTCTCTGGCTCGTGGGGCTATCACCGCGACGAGGAAAGCTGGAAGTCGCCTGAGCAGCTTATCATCATGCTTATCGATTCGGTCTCAAAGGGCGGCAACCTGCTGCTCAACGTCGGACCGACGGGCCGCGGCGAGTTTGACGAGCGCGCACTCAACAGTCTGTATGAAATCGGAAAATGGATGCGCCGTCACAGCCGCGCGATTTACGGCTGCACGCAGGCTCCGCTCGAGTTTAAGGCGCCGGAGTGCTGCAAGCTGACATATAATCCCGAAAAGCAGCGGCTTTACATACATGTGCTGTCGTGGCAGTTCAACAAGATTTACCTCGAGGGCGAGCTTGTCCGCCACGTGGACTATGTGCAGCTGCTCTCCGACGCGTCCGAGATTCGCTTCTCGCGTCAGGGCGAGGATACGGTCGAGCTCAATATCCCGCTCAAAAAGCCGCTCGGCTGCATTGTGCCCGTGCTTGAGGTGTTCTTGAAGTAACGGTTGGGCCAGCGGAATTGTGGGGAACTTTCTGGATAAAGTTGCCTACACCCCTCTAAAACCAAGGGCTGTGCACAATTTTTAATTTGTGTCGGCCCTTTTTCTATAAGTTATTCTCAACCGGCGCCACCCTATGGAAACGAGCGGCTTGAGGGAGTACACGGTTGCAATGTGAGAGCTAAACGCTTGTGTGCGGTGTTGAACCGAAAAACATCAACATATCACAGCAGAGACTATATAAGGATAGTATCATGTAATAGCCCGATGCAAAACGTGGCAACATATAAACTGCACACCGCAGACGCACTACCCGCCCAATAAAAACAACCGGACGGCAAAACCGTCCGGTTTCTATTCACAACAGTATCTGCACCTTTTCACCGTCACTGCTTTCGACACTGACAAGCTCAAGTTTACCGTGTCTGCGCTTTGCACGGCGAATCGCGCGGAACAGTTTTGTAAGCTGCGAGGCGCTGAGTTTGATTTCCCAGCTTTCATTGTCCGCATGCTTTTTGATAACTGTCGCGCTTACCAGCGCTATTATCCGGTTAAATACTATCCAGTTCGGGACAGCAATGTTAATAGTGTTTTCTCCTGGTGACTCAACAATGATACGCATAACAGCAGCATTGCTTCGACCGGAAGGGGGGATAAACTTAATTCCGGCCGTAGCTCCTCCATTCCCTGCAAGCTTATAAAATCAGTCTACCACGATTTCGACGGTGTCGCCGTCACTGCTTTCGACTTCGACAAGCTTACCGATAAGCCCGCGCTCGACAAGCGCCATTATCTGCTCCATATCAATGTTTTTCAGCACGTCGTTGCCCGAGACGTCTAAGTTCATGCCCATTTCAATCGCCACTTTGATAAGCGGTATAGGCAGGTTGACACGCACCTTGTCGCCGTGGCTTGAGTTGACGTTTATGCGCAGCACCATATCGTCGGGATTTTTCCGCCGCTCCTCGGGCAGTAGCACCGTTTCCTTCCTCGGTTCGTTTGACAGAAGTTCGTCGCATGTTGTGCCCAAAAGGTTTGCGATTTTGGGCAGCAGCATTATGTCCGGGCAGGAAATGTCGTTTTCCCATTTAGACACCGCCTGCGGAGTGACGCCGAGTTTTTCGGACAATTCGTCCTGGGTCATTCCGTTGTTTTTGCGAAGCTCCGCTATTTTGCTTCCGAGTGTATGTGCCATGATATACTCACTCTCCCACCTATTTGGTTTGTGTTCTTATTATACTCGTGTCACACCGCATAAGGAATATAGCGGTAGTTGCAGCATCTCAACCTAACGTTGAAAACGGTGACAACTGTCGGTTGTATTCTACCATGGGGCGTGAGTTTTGTAAACGGGTATGCTCTCGACTGTGGCGGTCAGGTTCTTTAGAGCTGATTAATCGTCGCATGCCGGATGTTTGCCGCACAATGTTATGCAGCACAATAGCACAATCTTACGGCGCTGCATAAGCTGAAAATTAGAGTACATACATAAAAACATCATAAAGATTTGTGATGGGGTGTGAGGTAGCATTTTAAAAAAGATACCCCAATAATCGCATTCCCCAGCATTATGGCACGGCACTATGCCTCCGCCTGTGGCACATTGCCCCACAACATCACCGCATGGGGGTCGTGAGCGGCAAACCGATGCTTGGCCAAGGCGAAATCGCGCGCTTTACCCGGCCGGTTCGCATAGCAGTATACACAGCCCGCCGGGCAGGTGTCGTACGCCCCGATGTCTACACTCACGCAGCAGCCGCAGAGGGAGCGCTGGTTACGGTCGGGCCGGACGCAAAGCGACCTGCCGGTGATCCGCTCAATCCGCGCACGGTCTATACATGCCGCACGCTCGATCCCGCAGTCCGACAAATCCAGGCTCTCGCAGCACGCGACCGCTCGCAGCCCGAAAGAGCGCGCAGCCTCGCCAATATAAGACGCAAGCTCAAACATTTCGCTTTCGCTCGGTGGCCGGAAACAAGCCGTTTTCAGCTTTGCATACATGTCAACAAAGCTCACCGTCACCGTATCGGTGTACGGCGCAAGCATATCGCACAGCCGGGCAAACTCGGTGCGGTGATAGTCGAGTCCGATAAAGTCGCTCAACACTATCGGGTCATAGCGCCACACCACCCGCTCGCGCCCGAGCCGCTCGGACAGCTCGGCAAAAGTCCGCGCAATCTCGCGCTTGTCGCGCATGCCGGGCTCAAGCTTTCGCCCATACGGCGTCAGTGTGAACTGAAAATAGTAGCAGTACCCGCGCGAGTCGAGCAAATCCAGCCGCGGCAGGAAATTTGCCGGGTCTTTCGTCCAGAACACAAAACAGTCCACATCCTCGGGCAAAAGGCTTACCTTGCGCACCTGAGCCGCGTTCATCGGGTTGCGTGCAAGCGCATACCCGGCGCGCAGCCGGTTTTCAAACCACTCGCCGTACCAGCGCGGCAGGTCGGTGCGGCGGGACGCGGAAACTATCATGCGATTTTCCTCCTAAAAAGATCGCCCGAAACCAAACCCGATAGGTTGTTGCAAAATTTATACTCCCACCGGGGGGCGAAGAAGTACCGAGCGAAATAAACACGTGAGGCGAAATTATCCCCGCCCCTATTGTGCGGGCGAGGGCGGCGTCAAAAAGTTTCATATAAGTTATGCCAAAGGCCCCCGCGAGTAAATGCTCCTTCGTGTCAACGCGGGAACCAGCCAAGCTCAATTCGAACCTCGCCACGCTCGACGTAGCAGCAGCGGTCAAATCCGATAAACTCAAAGCCCTGTGCAAGGTAAAAAGAGATCGCCGGCGCGTTGCATGACTGCGTTTCAACCATCAGGCAGCGGTAGCCGCGCTCGACTGCAAGCCGTTTGGCAAGATCCATCAAAGCCGAGCCGTATCCGCGCCGCCGGTATGGGGCATCGACCCACATTTCGGTCACGCGCATGCGGTTTGACCATTTTTCGGGGCACACCTCGATTATTGCCGCCGGCATATCAGCGCCATCGGGAAACAGTCCGTAGGCCTCCGCGCCCTCCCACCAGTCGGCGTAAAGGGCGTCATCTTCGCTTCCGACGCGGCAAACCGAAAACGGCTCGCACGACTCGTATGTAAAAGCAGCCGAAAAATGACCCCGCTCGGATCGAACGACAGCATTGTAGCGTCCTTCGGAGGTGTACGACATTTCAAGTAGATGCCCTTTCCATTTTTCGCGCGGCAAAAGTTTTATCTCATGATTACTCATGCTCGAACTCCAGCTCAACGTATGCGATATTTTCTCTGTTGTGCGTGTAAGTTACATGCAGCCTGTCCCCGTCGGCAATTATGGCGGGGTAGGAGAACTCGCCGTCGGCAGTTTCAAGGTCGCAAAGCCGCTCCCAGCTATCGCCCGCATCGGCGGAATATAGCAGTGACAGCGGCGTGCGCTTGCCCCAGTTCTGGCCGACGGGATTGCAGCACAGCACCACCGCACCCGAGCGCACAAGCACGCAGTCCAGCCCGCTGTTGTTGTTCGGCACCGAGGTCGGCTGCGCCGGCTCCCAAGTACGGCCATAGTCAGACGACGCCGTCCGATATACATAGCCGAACGCCGAGCGTGCGAGCATGTAGACCCGCCCGGGCGAGCCCGGGTCTTCCCATGCCGAGGGCTGAATAAGCCCGTCGGAGTCGGGCTCAAGCTCGTCTTTCAGCCGTACAAGCCGCCCGCCCACATAAAACGCAATTGGCTCGGACAGCCGCCACTCGGTTTCGCCTGCCGGCAAAATGTCGGCATAGATTTGCCAGCGCCGCTGGCTGTCCTCAACCGAGTTTGGCGCAAGCAGGTCGCCGTTTGACAGGCGCACCGGCTTGTTTTTCACCGGACCGCGCGGGAAACTGTCGCCCGGCACAAGCTCGGTCGGCACAGACCAGTGCATTCCGTCGGTGCTGCGGGCAGCTACGGTATGCCATGTCCGGGGCGACGTGCCTTTTTTGTAGAACAGCGTAAGCTCGGCACCGTCAGAGTAGAGCACAGGGTTCCAATGCGCGACGCCGTCGTCGGGGGTGACCGAGACGGGCTGCGACCAGCCGGGCTCTGTGCGAAATGACGTCCAGATTCGCACGTCGGTTTTGCCCTCGCCGCTACCACCGAACCATGCCGCGTGGAGGCAACCGTTGTGCAGCGCTATCGTCGATGCGTGCACAGAGCAAAACGGCACTTGGCCCGGCTCGAAAACAAACTCGCGCCTGATTATTTTGATTTTCATGCGCCTTTCACCTCGACAGATGTTTTTACTAATTATACCGCCAAAAAAATAGCTGTCAAGCAAAAACTCTTGTTGACGTGCCGGCTTGCGAATGATATAATTTTCTCATAAAATGGGAGAAAGGAGGAAATGCGCTGTTTGAAAGTAATTATAGTTTACTACACGTTCGGCGGTGAGACCCGCAAGGAAGCAAAGCGGCTTGCGGCCGAGCTTGGAGTGGGCACGACGCTTTACGAGGTCAGGGAAAAAAAAGAGCGCAGCGTGCTCGGCTCGCTTTTTAAAGGGTGCTATCAGGCCATGCGCCGCAAGTCATCTGACATAAGGACTGTCAGCGTGAATCTCGGCGACTACGACCGCATCATAATCGGCGCCCCAATCTGGGCGGAGCATCCCGCGCCCGCGTTTAATGCCATCGTAGATCACCTGCCCGCCGGTAAGGAGGTCGAGCTGTATTTCTGCTCGGGCAGCAGCGGCTCGGAAACAAGCAAGCAGGGCACGATAGAAATGATTGAGAAAAAAGGCTGCAAGGTCGTCTCATATCGCGATGTGCTTACCGGCAAAGGACTTGTGAAAGAGAAGCGGACATTTTAATTTTCAACCATTTATTAGACGGATAAATTGGATTCAACCGCTGTTTGAAAAACATCAAAACCGCGCCGCTTGCGCTCAACCTGCCCTTGTGATATACTGCGGGCAGAGCCGAAAATAAGGGAGAACTCGTGAGATGAGCGCAGACATCGGTAGGATTATAGCAGAGCTGCGCAAAGCGCGCGGCGCAACGCAGGAAGAGCTTGGCTCGAGAGATGTACTGCAGGCGCTGGTTTTGCTTTATGGACGGGAGAGAGCGGCGTTTACCGGCGAGCTGTTTGTGAAAAGGCCGGGGGTCCCGGCCGAGCGCGCGGAGCAGATTATCGCACTGTTTGAAAGCTGGGGACTCATCGTGCGCGAGGAACTTGAGCTAAACGACGAAAGGCTGAAGATTTATAAACTTAAATGCAACCCGGCACTTGTGCCGTTTCTTGTTTTTGCCGGTAAAGCGGTCAACAGGTTACAGAAATTTTTGGAACGCAAGAAGCAAGCCGTATTTATAGTTTAAAAGCGCAATCGCATCGCGACGGGGGAGTGTATGCTCCTCCTTTTTTGTTCCCGATAGGGCCGCTGCCGAGGGGCACGGCTTGGCCGGCCGCTCTGTATATGAAAGGCAACACCTCACTTGCTCTCGTTTTTTTCGAATTTTTTAATAATCTTTATCCCGCTTGTTGACACTCTGTGTAATTTATGTATAATATAAATAAATATATTCAGACCAGCCGCCGAACGCGGTGAGTTTACAGTAAGTGAGGTATAGTCCTGTGCGCAACAAAATCAAGGCTGCCATCATCTTCGTGCTCGTCACTGTGGCGATACTCGTGCTTGCCTCTTGCTCCGACCCGGCGGACTCGGGCGATGCCGGCCCGGCATCCGAAACCGCGGCCGAAGAAACTACGCTCGACGAGCTCGAGTCGCGGGCCGCAATCCCCGACGACCTGCCCGAAGAGGACTTTGGGGGCTATCTTTTCCGGATAGCGACCCGCTCGGACGAGTATTCCATTTGCGACCATCTCGGCGACCTGTATGCCGAACAGCTTACCGGTGATGTTATCAGCGACGCCGTATTTAACCGCAACAGAAAGGTCGAAGAACGCTTCAACTTCAAAATCAAGCCGATTGTCATCGATTCGAAAGACGAAGCCAACCCGACCAACGTGTTCAAGCGCAGCGTGCTCGCGGGCGACGACGAGTACGACATGATAATCGACCACATGATTCACATGGGAATGGCGGGACTTTCCCATGTGTTCTATAACTGGTATGACGTCCCTCACATCAATTTCGAAAAGCCGTGGTGGGTGGACGATGCCACGACCAAACTTACCATCGACGGCAAGTCGTTTTTTGCCATCGGCGACCTGTCGTATAACTCGATTGACTATACATATTGTATGTTCTTCAACAAGCGGCTTTTGACTGACTATGGAATCGAGCAGCCGTATAAGACAGTGCGGGATCGCGGCTGGACGATTGACTATTTAATTTCTATAACCAAAGACGTCTATCAGGATCTCAACAGCAACCAGCAGGTAGACGAGGAAGACGACCTGTTCGGTTTTGTTTCAAACGGGTACAGCGCGACGGTCACATATACCTGGGCCTTTGACAACCCTGTCACTTTGCCGGATGATGAGGGCTATCCGCAGCTTGTGCTCAACAACGAGAAAACGCCTGCCATACTCGAAAAGCTCAACTCATTTTTCAACGATTACACCGGCGTGAGCGTGCTGCTTCCCGGCGCGACAAAGAGCGGCAAGAGCTGGGTCGACTATGTGCCCGACATGTTCACCGACGGCAGGGCGATGATAATAACGGGCATGTTCGTGTATACCAGACTGCATTTTCGCGATTTTGAGGACGATTACGGTATTTTGCCATATCCGCTGTGGGACGAAAAGCAAAAGGAATACTACACAATGCTTGACGGCCATGGGCCGCTGATGGGTATACCGGTTACGGTACAGGACACAAAGCGCACAGGCATTATAGTTGAGGCGCTGTCGGCGGAAGGCTATAAACTTGTCACGCCGGCGTATTATGACGTCGCGCTGAAAACCAAGTTCACGCGTGACGAGGAGTCGGCGGAGATGATAGATCTGGTGCTCGCGGGCCGCACGTTCGATTTCGGCTATATGTACGACGGCTGGAACGGCATGGCGTTCTATCTGCAGACAATGCTCACGCAGAGGAACACCAACTTCGCTTCGTTCTACCGGTCGAACGAAAAGAGGGTGCTCAATTACTACAGCCAGGTTATCGAGGCGTATCAGGAATATCAGCAGTAATCACTGTTAGGGGCGCGGTTTTGCCGTCGCCCCTTTGTTTATAATTTTCTGCATGTAAAAACACAAATCGCGTTGACCGGCGCGATACTCCGACCCTTCACTTATGAATTGTTGCCGGTAAACTTGCGCTTGCATCAGCGGGGCAACCCACTGTTTACCGCATGGGCTGCCGCAACTGTTCCTGTGTGCTCCGATGTGGAGTGGCGGCCGATCACCGTGTACATTTTGCAAAAATCCCCAACAGAGGTTTACCTCTGCGCCGAGGCATGCTATATTTGATATATATGGATGTCTATTTTTGCCGATTTCCGCCTACAGAGGGCGACGGCGCTTCCACAAATACGCTTTGAGGTGATGGTTATGAAACTCGGTATCGCAATTCAGCTTTCGCACACCTCGCCTGAGGAATGGGCACAAAAACACAGGGCGCACGGGCTATCCGCCGTGGTTTTCCCGCTCGATTACACGGCTGATCAAAAGCTCATCGACGCTTATGCGCAGGCAGCGCGCGAGTACGGGCTGGTCATTGCAGAGGTAGGCGCTTGGTGCAACCCTATCGCAGCCGATCCTGCTTTGCGCGCGAAAAATATAAACTTTTGCCTGCGTCAGCTTGAGCTCGCCGACTATGTCGGAGCGCTCTGCTGCGTCAATATCGCGGGCGCGGCGGGCGAGGTTTGGGACGGCGGCTACAAGGAAAATTACGCGCCCGAGACCTACGAGGCAATTGTCGAGAGCGTGCGCGCCATCATTGACGCCGTAAAGCCGAAACGTGCCAAATACGCGCTTGAGACCATGCCGTGGATGTACCCCGACAGCCCGGAAAGCTATCTGCGGCTAATCGCCGACATCGACCGGCCGCAGCTTGGCGTGCATCTCGATGTCGTGAATCTGATTAACTGCCCCGAAAGGTATTTCAACAACGCAGAGCTTACCCGCCGCTGCTTTGAGCTGCTTGGCGACCGGGTGCTGTCCTGCCATCTCAAAGACACAGTACTGCGCGGCAGACTGACGATTTCGATTGAGGAGACGTTCCCGGGAACGGGCGGTTTTGATATAGCCGCTTTTGTCGCCGAAGCCGATAACGTCAACCCCGAGCTGCCCGTTATCATCGAGCACCTTGCCTCCGAGGAGGAGTATATACGCGCGGTTCGGTATGTGCAGGAGCTGGCGAACACATAATCTCGTTCCTATATAAAAAAACAACCGCATGCACGGCAAAACTTGCCTGCATGCGGATTTTATCGTTTTGGTTTCAGCACAACCCCGCCTCGCAGATGTGTTTTTTGATAGCCTCGAAGCTCTCGAAGCTGAGCACATGCTCGATTCGGCAGGCGTCCTCGACGGCGATTTGCTCGTCCACGCCGAGGTGGACAAGCCATTTCGAGATAAGCGTGTGACGCTCGTACATTTTCGTGGCGATTTCCTTGCCTTTGTCGGTAAGCGTTATGGACCCGTCGGGGTCAACTTTTATATAACCGTTCTCACGAAGATTTTTCATTGCTATGCTTACACTGGGTTTTGAAAATTCCAGCTCCGCCGCGATGTCGATAGAACGCACCGACCCGTTGCGTTTGGTCAGTATATAGATGGTTTCAAGATAGTTTTCGGCCGATTCTTTTATCTTCAATATCGCTTTCCCTCCTCGCGGCGCGGTTGTATCTGTTCCTTTATATTATGATACCACATTCTGCGGCGAAATGCAAATAAATTGTCGGTTTGTATCGCCGCGGCATGGCTGCACTTGTGTCAAAAAAAGAAGAGGCGCGGCATTTCCGCGCCTCTTCGCTTATGTCTTAATGGTCGTATTCCAGATAAGACTCGATAACCCGATCGTAATATCTTGTAGCTACCTTTTCGTTGGCTCTGTAGTACGACGCGAAATTGGTATTTTTCGCCGGCAGCAGGTTCTGCAGATAGAACGCCATACCGTTCCAGCCGTCATACATATAGCCGAAATCGAAGGTGCGAGTAGAGAGCACCAGGTCGATCATCTCCGCCGACTCCTCGTCGCGCGTGAACTTGGTCTTAAGCGCAACATCATAATACGCCGGCGTCACAATCTTATATCCCTCTGCCGACATCGCCTCAACAATAATTCCCGTGCGCTTGGTGTCCGTCACCGTCACCGGTATACCGAACAGCGGCCCATGCCCGTCAAGCATGGTGTAGTACTGCGTCTGATTTTCGTCCCACAGCGGGTAGGGAAGGAAACCGTAATCGTCCTGCAGGTCGCGGAACATCATCTTGGCATAAAGGAACATGCCGGTCGCCAGCATAGCCCTGCTTTCGCTGAACATCCAGGGCACAAAGTCCATCCAGTTGCGGCCGTCCTTCATGGTCGCCGTAAGCAGCACGTTCACGCCGACATAGTCGTTATAGAACGAGTTGAGTTTTTCGAGTATCGCCGGTGTTTTCTCGTTGTTGAGCACCAGCTTCGGCAATCCGTCTTGGTCGAACTTGGTTATCGGATTGTCAAACGCCCAGGTGTATGTAACCGTCGCGCTGTACCCGTTGGAAACATAGCCGTACAGGTCCTCGTCGTCTGCCTCCTGGTTGCTGTTGAGGTCCTGATACACGTCTTTGGTTATAGACATCACATAGTCAATCGTCCACTCGTGGTCGCGCACCTTCTGATACGGCAGCGGTAAGGTGTGATCGTTCCAAATCCGCTTGTTGAAATACATGCAGTATGTATAGTCGAGCGAGTTATACGACAGGTCGCCCAGCGCAAAGAACGACTTGCCGTCGATTGTCAGCTTGGTCGTCGCATCGGAAACCCACCACGGCTTGTCGAAGTTGACATGCGGCACGTCATACCAGTTGTAAAACACATGGTTAAGCGAAGCCATGCCCATAAAAATCATGTGGTCGACAATCATGTCATACTCGTCGTCGCCGGCCATAACGCTGCGCTTAAACGTGCTGGTCGGCAGGCTCTCGTCCATAGAGTCAACAACAATCGGCTTGATTTTGAAGTTGAACCGCTCCTCAACCGTTCTGTTGCGGTTGAAAACTGCGTCATTTATAACTTCGCCGGTGAGCTGTTCGGCGTAAAGGTCTGCAATATGGTCGCAAATCGAATACGCATCCGAGCGGGTGAGGATCCTGAAAAGGTATCCCTCAAAGTCTTCTTCGGGAAGGTCGTCCGGAATTGCGGCTCTCGACTCAAGCTCGTCGAGCGTGGTCTCTGCCGCAGCAGTATCGCCAGAGGTGTCGGGTCCTGTCGCCACGGGCTCATCCGAGCATGAGGCAAACGCGATCGCTGCGACAGCAACAATCGCTGCAAGTAGTACTGCCTTGAGTTTCATGTGCACAATTTAACCTCGCTTAAAATATACTACCGCAATAAAGCGGGAAAACTTATAATAAACTTATAATATTATACACCAAATGTTGTATAAGTCAATAAATACAAGAGATATTTTAGACAAAACGAGCAAAAAAAGCCGCTCTTGTCGAGCGGCTGCTGTTAAAATCAATCATTTTTCACTTTTTTGTAGAAAGCTGCGGCGACGGCACCGAGCGCAGCGTACACAGCGGCGATATAAAGTCCGACACCGAGCCGGTCGTCGGGGGTCAGCGCACCGGCGGCAAGCGCACCCGCCAGCGCGACCACATACTGCGAAAGCAGCGCCGAGACAGACGCAAGCAGCGTGTTTTCGGGGACTGTCATGCACAGCTCGCTGATGCAGAGCGGGGTGACGGCTCCGATTACGATGCCGGCAAGGAACACCGCAGCAACAGTAGCATAGGCACTGTTGGCAAAAACGCCCAGAGCGGTGAAAAGCGCCGCCGCACAGTGACCTGCGACCAGATATGTACGCAGATTGATTTTCAGGCTCGGTACGGTGAAGCGGGAGATCACCGTGCCGGCCCAAAACGCCGACAGCGCAACCGCGCCGAGCACATGCGAGCCGAAGCTGGCGCCGATATACTGCGCAGTTCGGAACGTTATAACGTTGAAATAGGCGCCGTTTAGCCCGCATACAAGCAGCAGCGGCACCGCGCCCGAACGCAGGAATGCAGAAAGCCCGGCGGCCTTTGGCCGTTCGGGGTATTTAAGCGTGCCGGGCAGATTGCGTTTGACGGCGCGATAGCCGAATATGTTCACTACAAAAAGTGCTGCCGCGATGCCGGCCAAAAGCAGCGCGGCGGTCGAGGCTCCGCCTATTTTGCCCGAGCGTTCGGCAAAGCTTGCGGCGGCACGGATAAGCGGCGGACCGAGTATGCCGCCAATGCCGTAAAATGCATGGAGCATGCCCATGTTGCGCGCTACGGCGTCGGATGCACTGACGTCGGCGATAAGGCTCGAACCGATAGCGTCGATGAACCCGAACGACATGCCGAGCAGAGCATAGAGTGACAGGAACAGCGGAAAACCGGGCATCGTTCCAATGAGCCCGAGCGACAGGCTCATAACGCCGACGGCGGCGACATAAAGCGCGTTTTTGGTCACTCGAACGAGCCCGGTGAGCAGCACGCAAAGCGAGGCGGCCATGCCGAGGCTTGCTGCCGCGCTGATGAAGCTTTGCGGAAGCGCACCTATGCCGTAGTGGTCTGCAAAATCGGCAAGCAGCGTGCCCTGTGTAGTGTTGCCGAGCGAGAACAGCAGCGTCACAGCGAACGCGCATGCCATATAAAATCGTCTTGTTTTGTCAGTCATAAAATCCACCGGATGAAAGTAGTACTAAATAGAAACGTAGTCGGCAAACATGCAAAATAACAAAACCCGCGCCGGGGCGGGCAGCCGTCAGCTTGCGTTGCCTTCCAGTACGAGTACATACTCGCCGCGCGGCGGGCGCCGTTCGAAATACTCGATGGCGCCGTCGACGTCGGTGCGTACGACTTCTTCGCTGGGTTTGGTCAGGTCGCGGCAGACGGCTATCTTGCGGTTGCCGAGAGTTTCGGAGATGTCGCAAAGTGTATCTTTGAGCCTGTGCGGCGACTCGTATATGACGAGCAGTCTGGAGTCGGATGCGATGCTTTTCAGCCGCGCAATCCGCTGTTCGCGGGTCTCGCCGAGCTCGCCCTCAAACGAGAAGCGGGATGCGGGCATGCCGGATAGCATGATGGCGGTGATAGCGGCACAGGCACCCGGTACCGCAGTGACGGGGATGTTTTGCTCGGCGCAGAGCCGGACAAGCTCCTCGCCGGGGTCGGAGACGGTGGGAGTGCCCGCGTCGGTGACGAGCGCGCAAGACTCGCCGGCCAAAAGCCGGGCGGTTATCTCGGGTCCGCGCGCGTGGGCGTTGTCCTCGTTGTAGCTTATCATGGGTTTGGTGATTCCAAAATGGCAAAGCAGCCGTCCGGTCACGCGTATGTCGAAAGCGGCGACAAAGTCGACGCCGCACAGCACGCCGAGCGCACGGGCTGTTATGTCGGCAATATTGCCGAGCGGCGTGGCGACAATGTAAAGCGTGCCAGACTCGGGCTTGAGTTTTTCATTTTCGAACAGTTCATAAAGGGTGTTTTGCATTTTTTCGTTTCTCTCGTTGGTTGTATAATTTATTTTTATATAAAGGTGGTTATCTCTTTTGAAAAGTACCCACATCTCTCAAAAAACTTGCGTTAATGCGCCTTGCGCGAGACGGGGTGTAGTAACAACTATGAGGCGCAAAAGCGAAAGGACGGCGGTCGCTGTATGAAGGTAATGCCAGTGATGACATTATGCAGTTGGCAGACCTGCCGGTTTAGCACATACCGGCTCGGCTACACCTGGCGGCGCATCTATTTGCCGCCGGCACACTGCATGCCGGCGCTGCGATACGCCTCATCCATCACGCGCTGTATATGCGCTGCATCGCGGAAAGAAGGCATGCAATCTCGCCCCTCGGCGACCGCCGACAAAAACGCATAGTAGCTGCCGACATGACCGCGCAGCCAACCGACCGGCGCCTTCACGCTGGGGAACACGCCGCCCGGCGCCGGCGTGCGTCCCACGCACTCGATACGCGTAAATCCGCGCTCGCCGCCCAGATCTCCGCCCTCGCGGCGCCCGTCGTAGAAATACAGCCAATTTGGCTCCATAAGGTCAAACCGCAGCGCTCCGTGCTCGCCGAATACTTCGAGCACAAGGTCGTCATTTGTGCCGACGGCTATCTTGCTCGCCTCAACAGTGCCGACCGCGCCGCATTCAAGCTCGGCGATGATATAAAACGCCTCGTCGGCGTTGGTCTGCCACTCACAGCCGTCCATGCCGCGGCGGACGGGATAGGCTATCTGCCCGCGCCCGACCACCGAACGGTACTCGCCGCAAAGGTAATAGACAAGGTCAAGCGCGTGCGAGCCGAGGTCAAACAGCACCCCGCCGCCGCAGATGTCGCGGTTCTGCTTCCAGCCCGCGTTTTTGTCCGGGTCGGTCGCGCTCGAGTGGCGATAGCAGCAGCGGAACGACAAAATCCTGCCCAGCCGGCCCTCGTCGACAAGCTGTTTGGCGCGCTGCATAGCGGGGAAGAAGCGGTTGTGGAACACAACCTGTGCGCGGATACCGGCACGCTCGGCAAGCTCTGCCACCTCGTCGGCCTGCTCGGGCGTGATGCACAGCGGCTTTTCGCAGTATATATGCTTTTTCGCTGCGATAGCTTTCTTGAGCATATCGTAATGGTAAATGTTCGGAGTGCAAATGTCGACCACGTCGACGTCGGGACGAGCGATAATCTCGTCAAGGCTCGACGCAGGCTCGCATCCGATCAAATCTGCGGCGGCGCGAGCCGTTTCGACATGTGCGGTTGCGACGCTCACCACGCGCGCGTCGAACCCGAGCGGATTGTAAAAGTATTTAAGGTTCTCTATAACATAGGAGTGGGTTTTGCCCATGGAGCCGAACCCGACAATCCCAATACCGATTTGTTTCACTTGATACCCTCCGGCAATTTTTTCGACCACTGACTTAATATTATACATGCCCGGGCCGGATTTTACAACAGATTTTTTTAATTTTGGGGCTTGCAAAATCAAAAAGAATGTGCTATAATATATAACCGACAGCGGATATGTCTCTATACGGAGAGGTATCGAAGTGGTCATAACGGGGCTGACTCGAAATCAGTTTGCGCGCAAGCGCACGTGGGTTCGAATCCCACCCTCTCCGCCAAATGTAAAAAACAGGCTGCAAGCGAAAAACTTGCGGCCTGTTTTTTTGCGGGCGAAATCGGATAAGGCAAACAAATCCCCACAACGAAACCTGCGGGGACGTTTCGTATTTAGCTTTCCTGTTCCAGTTTTTGCATCAGTTTGTCGATTTCGGACTGGGCTTTTTTCTGCAGTGCTGCGTATCTTGAGGCGAAATTAGTGGCGCCGGAGGTTACCATCTGCGGGAAAAGCGACTGCACGCCGCCGAAATCGTATATGTTTGCGATGTCGTACACCCGGTTTTCGAAGATCAGGTTTAGCATGTTCGAGGAATCCTCGTCACGCAGCGCTTTATGGCGCACGGTCGTGTCGATAAAAGCGGGCGTTAATATCTGCTGGCTGTGGTAGCCCATCGCCTCAAGCACATGGCCGGTCATTTCGAGGTCGGTATTAGTTTTGGGCACAACGGCGAAGGTGCTCCACCAGGTGTTGACGGGGCAAAGGTAGGAATCTTGCGCCTCGTTCAATTTCGGGGGAGGCAGAACGCCGAAATCCGCGTCCATCGCGCGCAGGTTCAGGGCGACCAGGATTTGGTTGTTGTAAAAAAGAGCGCGGTTTTCGTAAAACATCGGCAGCATCAGGTCGGTAAATGGGTTTGTGTACTGTGCATTGAAGTTGGTCGAGAGGATGTTGGTGTCCCTGTCCGTCATAAACGGCACCATTTTTTCAATCAGCGCGGCTGCACGCTCCACGTCGACCGCAAGAGCGGGAATGCCTGTGGAATCCTTCTCGGTAAACCGTACACCGCAGGCAAGCGCGGTATAGCGCATGGAGTCAGGCTCGCAAAGCATGCCGAAACTGTCGGCAACAGTCATGGCGCTGTCGCCGTCGAGATCGCGTGCGGCTATTTTGCACATTTCAATTGCGCGATCAATTGTCCATTTGCTATCATATACAAGCTGATATGGGTCGTCAAGCCGCAGTGTATCGAACAGCTGCTTGTTGAAGAAGTAGCATATTGCAGAGTATGCGGTGTAAAGGCTGATGTCGCCGGTGATGACATGAGTTTTGCCGAACATCGTAAACTCTTCAAGCGCGTTTTTATCCCACCACGAGCGGGATAAATCGAGTGTTGGTATGCCGCCGAGGTCGATAAGGCAACCGGAACCGAGCAACGTCTGCAGAGTGTACGCGGTTACCATAGCGTAGTCGATAGTGTCGTCATCCGCAAGCACCAGTTTCTGAATCTCAGATCCGGTTTGTGAAAGCCCAGGCAGTACGTATTGAGTAATTTTGATGTTCAGATCATTTGAAACAGCAAGGTTGCGCCGGTAGATACTGTCGTTGAGCGGGTCGCCGGATTCGGTATCGGCAAACACTTCGCAATAGTTGACAGCATTCCATTTGCTGGTTTCGGAGGATTTGTTATAGTCGACCGCCGCGAGACAGAACTCCGCGCCTTCATAGTCGACATCGGGCGCGATATATTCCTGTGTTTCGGATTCTTCGGTCAGTACCGTCGCTGTCTCCGACGTATCAGCAGGAGCCGCTGGCGTGTCGCCGCATGACGCAAGCATGGTAGCCGTCATAACGGCGCACAGTAGAAGCGCGATGAAGCGGTGGGATTTCATGGTTCTGGCCTCCTTGTACTATTAGATTACGGCAAAATCATTGTCATAAAATGCCGGAAAGCTATGCTATTTGTCAAAGCGCCCAAATATTATTATAGTTGCTATAATATATCATGCTAATTTTATAATGTCAAGAAAATGCTGTATTTTTGTGGCAGATTTCACTGCGGTATATTGAATAAACCGTTTAAGCTGCAAAAACCATGCTGTACTCAAGGCGTTTGGGTATGGTTCGTCGATGTGCGCGCCGCAAAAAACCGGGGGAGACTTCGGAAAGCTCCCCCGGTTTGCTATTTGCAGCTTATGACAATACTAAAAGTTGTCGCGGCACACTGCTATATGCCGTAAATTGACGCAATTACTTTTGCATACCGCTCTTTATAATCTCGAGAAGCTCGCGGTCGACGTTGAATCCTTTGTACTGCTCGTATTTGGTGTCAGGGCGGCCGTGCTCGATTATACCGAACGCGCCCTTGAAGTTCCACATCGAGTAGCCCCAGCCAAAGTCGGCGAGCACCGAGATAAGGTCGGCATACCAGCGCAGCGCGATGTCGTTCGGCAGCTTGTTGTAGCAGCCGAACTCGCCGATATGGATCTCGACGCCTTTCTTTTCCACCTCGCGCCACGGATCGTAGTAGCGGCGGATTGTCTCGCGGTCGGCATACTCGCCCGGTGCGACCCTGCCCGGATACTCGGGCATCTCGAACTTGTCGGCGCCGCGTGCCCATTCGGCCTTGTAGTGGGTCACCTGGAACGGGTAGTATCCGCGCCCGCTGTGGATGGCGCCGGTGTCGGCGAGCTCGGGTATGGCAGTGCCGCCGCCGTCAAACCCGTTTATGACTATCGGGCGGTCGGGGTCGACCTTACGAATTTCTGCTATGGCGGCGCGAATGACCTTCTCATGGTCGTCCCGTGTGCAGGGGTGGGTCGGCGGCTGGTTCGACGGCTCGTTGACAAGGTCGAAGCTGAGCTTCTCGCCAGTTATACCCTTGTAGCGCTCGGCAAGCGTGCGCCAAATGAAGTAGAAACCCTCCTGTGCCTCGGCGTCACGCCAAAGGTTGTGTTTTTCGATGTGCGGCCGGTTGATGCAGTAGCCCGGCGCGCGGTGGATGTTGAAGCTGACATGCAGCCCGAACGAGTTGCAGGTCTCTATGTAGCGGTCGATATATTCGAGTATCCGCTCGTCGGGATTCAGGTAGTCATAATCGTGTGTCCAGAAGCGGTAGTCGGTCGGGATGCGCACGAAGTTGAAGCCCTCGCTTGCTACAAACTCAAGCTCGCGCAGGTCAGGCTCTTTGGGTTCCGGGTTCCACTGGTTTTTCGCGTACATCCACAGGAAGTTGAATCCGTACTTCTTCATTGCTTTACCCCCAAATGCGTAAGAATTACCCATATTATAGCACTCAAGCGGGGTTATTGCAATGATATAGCAGCGCTATTTGTAAGGTGTTTTGAAATCAAAGGTTGTCAAGTTATACTGTTATTCGGCGGGTTTCATGCACTTTTCTTTTTATAAGAGATATTTGCCCAGCCGATTTTGTGCCGGCAAATGCGGGCGTGTGCAGCAGAGTGTTGCACAAACGTGCATGTATCTCTCCCCCGGCGGCTGGCCACTGTACACATCCCGCAAAAAAACCGGTACGATATTTTTAGAAGGGTGTGGGGAGCTTTTTCAAAAAAGCTCCCCACATTAATTGACCCGCTTCAGTGTGCGCAGCGAGTTTAAAATTGCGATAAGCGCCACACCCACGTCGGCGAACACCGCTGCCCACATCGTCGCCACACCCAGCGCGCCCAGCAGCAGTATCAAGCCCTTGACGCCCAGTGAGAACAAAATGTTTTGGCCTGCCACCCTCATCGTCCTGCGCGCGATTTTAATGACAACTGCCAGCTTCGACGGCTCGTCGTTCATAATAACCACGTCCGCAGCCTCAATAGCCGCGTCCGAGCCGAGCCCGCCCATCGCAACGCCCACGTCTGCACGCGCCAACACCGGCGCATCGTTGATACCGTCGCCCACAAACACCAGCCTGCCCGACGCCGACAGCTCGCCCATCAGCTCCTCGACCGCGCTCACCTTTTGGTCGGGCAGCAGCTCCGCCCGCACTCGAGCGATTCCCAGCCGCGTTGCCACACGCTCGGCGATGTTCTGCGCGTCGCCGGTCAGCATCACAATGTTTTTCACGCCTGCCTTGCGAAGTCCGTCCACCGCCGCGGTTGCATCCCCCTTCAGCGCGTCCGCAATCATTATGTAGCCTATGTACCTGCCGCCCTCCGCGACATATACCACCGTCCCCGGCTCGGCAGAGGCGTCATCATGGTCGACGCCGAGCCGCGCCATCAGCCTGGCGTTACCCGCCGCTATCCTCCTGCCGTCCACCATGGCGGTCACGCCGCAGCCCGGTACCTCCTCGACGTCAGACACGCGCGCACCGTCCGGCTCGGCGCCGTAAGCCTGTCGCAGCGACTGCGCAATAGGATGGGTCGAGTAGATTTCCGCATGTGCCGCAAGCTCGAGAAGCTCGAGCTCGGTTACGCCGCGCGGCACTATTTTTTGAACGCTAAACACGCCTTTTGTCAGCGTGCCGGTTTTGTCAATCGCAACCGTCTCAGCTTTGGCAAGCGCCTCAAGGTAGTTGCCGCCCTTAACGAGTATACCGGCACGCGAAGCGCCGCCGATCCCGCCGAAAAAGCTCAGCGGCACCGATATCACCAGTGCGCAGGGGCAGGAGATTACAAGAAACGTCAGCGCCCTGTAAACCCAGTCCGCAAAGCTCGCGCCGGGTATCAGCAGCGGCGGCAGCGTCGCGATGAACGCCGCTAAAAGCACTACCGCCGGCGTGTAATATCGCGCGAACCTGGTGATGAACCGCTCGGGGCGCGACTTTTTAGCGCTCGCGTTCTCGACAAGGTCGAGTATCCGGCTTGCCGTCGATTCGCCGAACGGCTTGGTAGCGCGCGCCACAAGCAGCCCGCCCGCATTGATGCTGCCGGAAAGTATCGAGTCACCCGGCAACACCTCGCGCGGTACCGATTCGCCGGTCAGCGCCGCAGTGTCGAGCATCGAGCGCCCCTCCACAACCTCGGCGTCGAGCGGTACGCGCTCGCCGGGCCTTATAACTATCAGCTCGCCAACCTCAACATCGCCGGGGTCGACGCGCTCGACAGTGTCGCCCCGCTTTACATTGGCGTAATCGGGCCGGATGTCCATCAGCTCCGCGATTGATTTGCGTGAGCGGCCAACCGCCCAGCTCTGAAACAGCTCGCCAATTTGATAAAACAGCATGACGGCGACGCCTTCGCTCTGCTCGCCGATGATAAACGCGCCGACCGCGGCGATAGACATCAAGAAGTGTTCGTCGAAAATCTCGCCGCGCAGTATGCCACGCAGCGCCGCGAATATAATACTGCCGCCCACAGCAGCCAGTGCAGCAAGGTACAGCGCGGATTTCAGCGCCACGCTGTCGGCATTTATGAGTATAGCCGCGGCGTAAACAGCGCCGCCGGCTAAAATTTGAGCCAGTCGCCTTTGGTTCGGTGAAAGCCTTATTTTATCTCTCTTTTTAGCGATGATTTTTGCCACTGCGTAGATCAAGTCAAGCGCTCCTCACAGATGTGTCGGGATTTGCCTTCCTTATCGCCGCCTTGAGAGCATCGGCAAATTTTTCTGGCAAGTCACCGCTAAACTCAACCGTAAGCCTCTCGGTGAGAAAGTTTACATTTGCCGACGCCACCCCGTCAATCGCTTTCACCGCGCGCTCTATTTTCGAGGCGCAAACCGGGCAGTCCAGCCCTACAAGCTTAAATCTCCTCGTCACTTTATATCCCTCGCAGATCTTCAATTATATTAACAGTTGAACGGTCGTTCAACTATCTATATACATTATAGTTGAATGGACGTTCAACTGTCAACGGTTTTTTCTAATCCGGCGAGTGAATTTTCTGTAAACGATTTGGTTTTTGGAGACGGAGGGTGCCGGCAGGTATTTATTTTCAAAATAATTTATGTTAATATTATATATAAAAGCACAGTGTGCCCACGGAGGTGATTGACATGGGCAAAAACAGTCCCGCGTGCGACTGTGACGTAATCCACGTTGACGTTGTGGAGGCGGTGCGCGAAAAAATGC
>LSQX01132122.1_pt2 | contig 28562 bp, 30 predicted proteins | sample 654561 | NCBI WGS metagenome assembly LSQX01 (sample SAMN04489861, study PRJNA283612) | anaerobic digester metagenome | isolation source: 4 biogas reactors fed with cattle manure at either 37C or 55C with and... | place: Denmark: Kongens Lyngby | collected 2014
CGTTATGAGAGTGAATGATCGCCGTATGCTTATAGTTGTGCTCTGCTTCAAGTGATTTTTGAATTCCTTCACCGACATCACGGACTTTTACGATGGGGATAAAAGGCATCATTTGTTCTTCTTGAACAAAAATATGAGAAGCATCAGTCTCAGCAAAGAGCATGGCAGTTTCCTGCGGAATGCTGACACCCGCCACTTTTGCTAAAACGCAAGCATCGCGTCCCACCAAATCACGGTTGACAACCATATGGGAGCAGCCGCCCCCTTGCCCTGCAGGGACAAAAGCCTCTTTGACGAGGCGCTCAACTTGAGCCTCGTTCAGCTTAACAGCACCAGCCCTGGACATCTCCTCCATAAAACGGTTGAAAACGCTCTCTACAACGAATACTTCTTTTTCACCGATGCATAGGAGGTTGTTATCATACCCACCGCCCGTGATAATTCCTTGAGCTGCTTTGGCCAAATCCGCTGTCTCATCTACAAGCACCGGAGGATTGCCGGGGCCGGCACAGATAGCACGCTTCCCACTCTTCATCGCAGCCTTGACAACACCAGGCCCGCCTGTGACACAAAGTAGTTTTACACAGGGGCTGTTTGCTATTGCCTGGAAAGAATCCAGGGTAGGGTGTTCAACGATCGAAATGAGATTTTCGATTCCCAGTTCATGGAAGATGGCCTCATTCAGCACTCGCGCCGCTATGGTTGCACAACGGGATGCGCCGGGATGAGGGTTGAAGACAACGGCGTTACCTGCCGCTACCATGCTGATGACATTGCAAGCAAGTGTGGGAATAGAATGAGTGCTGGGAGTAATGGCGCCTATCACTCCGAATGGAGTGAATTCCTCCATCGTGATTCCATGGTCGCCACTCATGCCATTGGGTTTAAGAAACTCTACCCCTGGCAGATTTTTAAGACCCAAAAGCTTATCTATTTTATGGTCCAATCGGCCAATCTTTGTCTCCTCCAGCTCAATTTTTCCCCATTCATTGGCATGATCTGTCGTTAACTTTTTGACGATGCTAATGACGGTATTGCGCCCGGCTACACCTTTTGTTTGAAGCTGTTTGTAGGCAGCTTCTGCGGCAGTACAGGCTTCTGTGGCATCCTGAAAAACGCCATAGTAACGCTTGTTGGCACAAGTTGTCCGGCTGGGGTTGCCGTTGACAGCGCTCATACTATCCAGTCGTGTGAGCACCTGTTCAACGACTTCCCGAATCAGTGCCTCGTTTACTCCTGACCCACTACTCATATTCTATAGTTCTCTACTTTTTGGTTGTGTAGACTTTCTTACCTAAGATGTCTACGGTATCAACAATTCCAATAATAACAGCATCTACCGGCGCCTGCTTTAGCCCTGGGGCCAGCCTGGCTGAACTCCCTTGGCAGAAAAGCACCAATTCTCCTTCACCAGCGCCCACGGAATCCACGGCAATGAACGTCGTATCCAGCTCTTTTAAAGAACCAGGATTCTTATCGTCTGCAACCACCGGCCGCAACACAAGAAGCTTGCGGCCCTCCATCGCGGGGTCCTTTTTTGTGGCGACGACGACCCCGACTACCTGGGCTAAATACATAGCCTATCGGGCTGTTGGCGTGGCAGTCGTTTTGGTCGATTGCGGCAATACTACTTGGATATCATCGTTAGGGCGCGCAATTACGTGAGCGCTGATGACATCCCCACCAGTGGATTTTACAGCGGCGACCCCCGCATCCACAGCTGCCTGGACAGCTGCCACATCTCCCAACACAACGGCTGTTACCATTGCATTTCCAACCTGCTTCATGGGACCGGCCAATTCTACATTGGCGGCTTTGAGCATCGCATCCGTGCCTTGTACAAGAGCGACAAGTCCACGGGTTTCCAGCATTCCTATTGCTTGTGACATAAATATTTTAATGAGTTACTAGTTAATTTAATAAAAAGCGTTTTACTTCCCTAGCAATGACCAGTTCTTCATTGGTCGGGATTACGAAAATTTTGACATTAGAATCAGCCGCACTGATTTCTACTTCTGCGTTTGATTTCGTGACAGCGTTCTTTTGTTTATCAAGTTTGATTCCAAGATTATCGAGGTTCTCACAGATTTGAGCTCTCAATTGCGGATTGTTCTCAGCAATACCCGCAGTGAAGGCTATGGCATCCACTCCGTTCATTTGGAACATACTGGCCCCTAACCAGTGGCGAGCCTGCCAAACCAGAACATCAATTGCCAGCTGAGAATTTTTGTTTCCTCGGCTCGCTTGTTCGGTTATCTCCCGCATATCATTGTACCCGCCTGAGAGCCCTTTCAGACCCGCTTCTTTGCAAAGAGCAGGTTCAATCTGCTGCAAAGACAAGCCTTTCTGGCGCATCATAAACGGGATAGCGAAAGAATCTAAATCACCAACACGATTGTTCTGAGGCAAACCGGATTGAGGACTCATTCCCAAACTGTTGCATATAGCGACTCCGTTTAGAATCGCAGTGATTGAGGAACTGCCCCCCAGGTGACAAGATACAACCCGCAAATTCGGTTTTTGCACAGGAGTTGCCCCCTGGTTTACATAGAGCATTCGCACTCGTTCAGCAATATCTGATCTGCCCAGTAGTTCAGCTGATCTTTCCGCGATAAACTTGTGACTGGCACCATGGAATCCCCAGCGCCTGACGCCCTCATCATACCAATCTTGAGGCACGGCATATCGAATGGCCGCTTCCGGAGCCCATTGATAAAAGGATGTTTCAAAAAGACCTATCATAGGTGTTGATGGCATCCTTTTTGCAAAAAGTCTTACACCGTCGATGTAGGGCGGATTATGCGCCGGGGCCATCTCACGATAAGCCTCCATGGCTGCCAGGACACGCTCGTCCATTCGGACACAACCCGTGACACCGCGGGCAATGACAGGCTTAAAGCCGACAGCCGCTAAATCCTTTTCTCCGGTGATATGTCCTGCATCCATCAACTCTTTCAAGCAGGAATTGACGGCTTCAGTGTAGTCACTTACCCGTTCAAAGCCTCCACGTGCCAACAGTCTCTCTTCATTGCCGCTGCAATCAAAGAGGCGGTACTTCAAGGATGTGGACCCCAAATTAGCAACCAGTATTTTCAAGGAGCTGCTAAGCGTTTGATATTTTTAAAAGGGAGCGTACGCCTATTGAATCCAGGTACCAAGCATCTGCACGTCTTCGTGAGGACGGGGGAAAACCTGAACGTTAATTACCTCTCCAATCTGCGCTGCAGCCGCTGCGCCAGCATCGGTAGCAGCTTTTACAGCAGCGACGTCACCGCGAAATACAGCAGCGACATAGCCACTACCGATTTTTTCCCAACCGGTCATTTTTACGTCCGCTGCCTTGAGCGCTGCATCACAAGCCTCCACTAACGCGCAGAAGCCTTTGGTCTCAATCATTCCTATAGCCAATTGTTGTGCCATATCTTTTTCTTTTTTGATTGTTACTTAATAAAAGCCTTAATGAGGTCATCATGCGGTCTCGCTATTACGTGAGAGCTGATCAGCTCTCCGACTTTAGCTGCTGCTTTTGATCCGGCCTCAACTGCTGCCTTCACACTACCCACGTCGCCTTTGACCATCACAGTGATCATGGCTCCGCCTATTGCGACTGTTTTTACCAGCGAAATACTCGCCGCTTTAGCCATCGCGTCAGCAGCTTCAACGCTGCCTACATAACCTTTGGTTTCCACCATTCCTAGCGCTTCACTCATAGATATATAGTTTTTGTTTTAGATCGTTAAAATTAATGAACAGAGATTATCTTAGTAGCTCACAAAAAGTTTCTTTATTCAACCCGGAGGCGTTACCTTCATCGGTGTCAATATGAATTTCCAGCTTAAACCCTTTGGTAACGCGAATGAGGACATTATCCAGCGTCAAGCCGCAGGGACCATGAATCCTGAGCTTCATTTTGTCACCGTTTTTTACCCCGTAGAAGGCTGCGTCATCCTCTCCTAAATGAGCGTGACGGAGTGCCCTGATAACTCCTTCCTTCATTTCAAAAAAGCCTGCAGGTCCCATCAGCATACAACCCGGAGTTCCCTCAATATTACCAGAAAGCCTTGCGGGAATATCAAAGCCAAGTGCGATGGCGTCCGTATAAGCCAACTCGACCTGGTTAAAGTTGCGACAGGGCCCCAATATGCGTAAATTAGAAATAATACGGCTTCGGGGACCAATTAGAGTGAGGGTTTCTTTTGCTGCAAACTGACCGTCCTGATAGAGATCTTTATGGATTTTGAGTTGGTAGCCCGGGCCAAATAATGCTTCAACAGCCTCTTGGGTGAGATGGCAGTGGCGAGCGCTCACGTTCACCACTAACGGATTCGGTGCCTTAGCGAACTCAGGCTGGCGTTTTCCCAGCTTTGCATAGACGAATTCTCTGACCATTCTCTCGATTGTCAGTTTGTCAGGTATTTGCGTTTGTTCACCCATAAGCACCGGAGGAAGTCTTTCAAAAAAGGGTGAAAGAGTCAATCATTTTTGCTTTTATTCTTGCAAATAATTCCAAATTCTTCCATCCTATTTTCATGCTAGCCGAAGAACGCCAGCAACGAATAAACGAGCATTTACGGGAGAAAGAGTTCTGCACTTTGAAAGAGCTCTCTGATATGTTGAAAGTTTCAGTCTCAACCGTAAGACGTGATATTAACTTTCTTAAAAGCACGGGGATACTTCGACGTACACATGGCGGGGCCCGTTTGAGTGAACAGGTAGAAATAGAGGGAAGTCATCCTTTGGTCCCTAATGCTACAGTTCGATCAGAACTTAAAGAGTGTATTGCCAGGTATTGCGCTTCACTGATAGAACCAGGGCAAACAGTTATTATGGATGGTGGATCAACCGTGTTCAGCGTGGCACGATATCTGGTGCCCAAGCATCCGATTGTCATTACTAACTCTCTGCCTATCAGTAATCTTTACTCCACCTATCGACAAGTCGAAGTACATGTGACTGGGGGGGTAGTTTATCCACGCCTGGGAGTTCTCACCGGCCCCAACGCTGTGGAAGGTTTTTCAAAAATTCACGCTGATGTCGCCATTATGGGCGCGGGTGGATTGGATGTACAAGATGGAGTGACAAACACCCATGCACTGTTGATCGACATGCAGTTGGCAATGATTAGGGCCGCTAGGAAGGTGATATTTTGTATGGATTCAACCAAACTGGGGGCTAAATCTCTATTTTTTCTTTGTTCTGCGGACCAGGTTCAAACACTTGTCACCAATGATGATGCTAACCCTGCTATTGTATCAGCGTTAAGAAAAAAGGGAGTAGATGTCCATTTGGTTTCGTGTTAGAGCTCTATTTTCGAAACCGCGATGAAAATGAATCAAAAAGTGTGGGACTGGTTAATTGTCACAGCGTCCAATGATTTGCAGGCGGCCGCCTACCGATCTCTCCTGAAAGCCAGGGAGGGCTCTCCACTTCTGGCTTCATTTGAGAGATGGCAGGTTATACCTGATCCCGCTGGTCAGCGTGTAGGAAGTGGTGGCAGCACAGTTTTTTGCTTAATGGAAATTGCCTCAAAAATAATGAAGGAGGCCTTTTTTCCAGTTGATTCATGGGAGAAGTTGGGAGAATTGCTGAGCTCTCAACGAGTTATGATTATCCACGCGGGTGGGGATTCTCGGCGCTTACCAGCCTATGCTCCTTGTGGAAAGCTTTTTGTGCCGATTCCCAATTGCCATGAAGTTATTGAGGAAGCCTCGGGTTATTCATTTTCGCTTTTTGACCGCCTGTTGTCCGATTTGGCTCAACTTCCTGGCGGCAAGGAGGGGCGGGGGCAGTATCTAGTGGTATCGGGGGATGCTCTTCTTCTCTACAATCCCAATGAGATTCGTTTTGAGTTTTCGGGTTTGACCGCAGTGGGCGTGAGCAGGCCGCTAAATGAATGTTTAAGACACGGTGTTCTTTGCGCCGATGCGGATGCCCGTGTGCGTTTTTATCTGCAGAAACCAACGCGCCAATTAATGGAATCTTCGGGCGCACTTCTCAATTCAAACCAAGGTTTGCTGGACGCAGGGTTGATGAGTTTTGATGCCCAATTTGCAATAAAACTCATGCAGAGTCTCGAAATACAGTTCAGTTCAGAAAAAAAGTTAAAGTGGAATAATAGCTTTCTTTCACTGACCATGGAAAAGGGCTTGGATTTTTATCGAGAAATATGTTGCGCCCTGGGGACAGAATCCAGCTTTGGGCATTATCTCCATTCTGTTCGTCAAAGCGGAAGCTTCTGGCCAGAGGCAGAATTGGATAGCTTGTACAGAGGCCTCAAGGATTTGCCTTTTTATTGCCAAATTGTTTCATGGTGTGACTTCCTCCATTTTGGCGCATCGGCTCAACTGATATCCAGCGCTCAAAGCTTAATTGTGTGGAACTCGAAAACCAAAGAGGAGGCAAGTCGGGAATTTGTTATCAATAGTCGTCTTCGTAGCTCAGATCTGCTTGTGGGTAAATCTTACTGGATAGAGGGGTGCCAGATAGAAGATCAACTGTTATTGGAAGGAGAAAATGTATTAACAGGTCTAACGATTCAAAAAGCGCAAAGGTTTCCGCTCGGATGTTGCTTAGACATAAGTGAGGGCGTTCAGCCTAATGGCAGCTCTTGTTGGTTTATTCGACCCTATGGGATCAATGACAGTTTTAAAGAGAGTCTTAAAGGGAAGGGGACTTTTTGTAATCTGCTGCTGAAAGAATGGCTGGCAAAATCTGAAATAGAGCCTGAATGGGTCTGGGATAATTTTGAAGAGGAAGAAAAATGCACGTTGTGGAACGCTCGTTTATTCCCAGCTCTTGGAAATCCGGCCGATTATCAAGATTGGCTTTGGTATTATGAACCCGAGAAAGCGCACAATAACCCCTCTCTTATTGATCGTTTTCTGAACACACCTCGATATGATTGTTCGACCATAGCTCGACTAGTTGATTTGGATAAGTTTCATGTTCGCAGACTGGTATTGAATTGCTCCGGTGAGGACCGAATCACTAACAAAACACAAGATGAAAAATAGTCTTAAAAAGATCAGAAAACTGAAAGGGTGGACTTTAAAGGAGCTTTCAGAGCGCTCGGGTATTCCTCTCTCAACTATTGGTAATTTTGAGACGGGAAGAACCAGGGTTAGTCCCAAAGTTTTAAAGAGGCTCTCAACCTCTCTTCGGGTGTCTGAAAATCAAATTCTTTCGGAATCTTTAGAGTTTCAAAAAGAGGGAGATTTTGCCGGGTTGCTTTACGAACGAGAAAAGCCGGCTTCACAAGCCAAAGACGTGCCGGTTGTATCTTGGGCTAGAGCAGGCGGGGCTACTGATTATGAGGATATCTGCACACAAATAGATGAATCCATACCGAGTAATTGTCGTGATGAAAACGCATTTGCTCTTATCATTGAAGGTGATAGCATGGAGCCCTACTTTTTAGAGGGGGACCGTGTTTTGTTTTTGCCCAACTCTGAACCTCGAAATGGAGATTTCGTAGTTGCTCGTTTTGCTGAGGATCATGGCGTTGTTTTCAAGAAGTTCAAGCGCACGGGTGCTGATGGAAACACCATTGTTTTAGAAAGTCTGAACCCTGATTATAAGGATATTGTACGGCATATATCAGATTTCAGATTCATCTATCCTGCAGCGAGTCAAATACGCTTTTTGCGCAGATAAGAGGGAATATTTTCGACATTTTTTATGATGACCCAGCAACGGTTCAACCAAATTACTTCACAATACCGTTCCAAAAAAATAATGATTGCAGGGGATTTTTGTCTGGATCGTTACTTCGAAATAGACCCTGCTTTAGAGGATGTATCTTTGGAGACAGGCTTGCCTGTTTACAATGTTGTTCGCACCCGCTCTCAGCCCGGTGGTGCCGGCACAGTTTTAAACAACCTGCTTGCATTGGGTGCACATACGTTCCCTGTAAGCGCCTGTGGTAATGACCCGGAAGGATGGCAGCTGACTCAGTTGCTCAAAAATGCAAAGAGTTGCGATTTACAAGGCTGGTGTGCCTCTGCGGATATCTCCACTTTTACCTATAACAAACCGCTCATTGTCTACCCCCAAAAAGAACCACGTGAACTAAACCGACTGGATATAAAAAATTGGCGCACGACGCCCTCTGTTTTGCAAAGAAAGATCATTTCAAACTTTAAAAAAATTCTCCCTCATGTCGATTTTTGCGTTCTGATGCAGCAGGTTGATAAACCGGAAACGGGAGTGCTTTGCGAGAGGGTGTTAAAGCGCATGGCCTTACTTTGCCGGGAGCATAATGTTCCTTGTATGGGGGATAGTCGATTAGGTTTGGGGCATTTTCCTCCTATGATTTTTAAGATGAACCGCAATGAACTGGCACACCTTTCACTTCAAGACTTGTCCACTATGCAAAAAGTTAGAGAGTGTGCATTAACCATTGCGCGAAAGAATGAGTATCCGGTGTTTGTCTCTCTTGCGGAAGAAGGCATCTGTGCGGCAACACCGGAAGGAGATTTTTTCCACGAGAATGCGTTTTTGACTAAGGGCCCGATAGATGTAGTCGGCGCAGGCGATGCCGTTACTGCTAACTTGTCACTTGCTCTCTGCAGTGGCTCAACATTGTCGGAAGCGTTGGAACTGGCTATGTGTGCCGCATCAATTGTTATCCATAAGCTGGGAACAACAGGTACTGCAAGTGTGAAAGAATTGCGTAGTCTCACCCGAGGAAAGACCCCTCTGTAATGTTAAACTTTTTAGTTCTTTATTTTTTAGTCTCTTGACGTATTCTCTTGCAAGTTGGTATGAAGCAGCGATCAGAAAAGTATCTAACATTAGGACGTAAAGTTTTTGAAACTGAAATAGAGGCGCTTCAGTCTCTGTCTCGTGAACTAGGGGAAAGCTTCGACACTGCGGTAGAGTGGTGTATTGACACACTCTCTCAGCGCAATAAGCTCATTTTAACGGGGGTAGGGAAATCCGGCAATGTGTGTCGCAAGATAGCGGCGACACTTACTAGCACTGGATCCGTTTGTGTGTTGATGGATAGCGTAGATGCAATGCACGGTGATTTAGGAATTGTTAATGACGGAGACCTTGTTTTTGTTTTCAGTTATTCGGGTGAGTCCGGTGAATTGATTAACCTTTTGCCGGCATTAAAACGGTTTAGCGTAAAAATTGTCGCAGTAACCGGCAATACCCAATCTTCGCTTGCTCAACACAGTGATTTGGTGCTTTCTGTGAAGGTTCATCGTGAAGCTTGTCCTTTCAATTTGGCGCCCACTTCCAGTTCGACTGCGATGATGGTAATGGGGGATGCCTTAGCAATGACCGTTTTGCAAGCGCGTGGATTTACCCGCCGTGACTACGCTAAGTTTCATCCGTCAGGTGCTATTGGACGTTCGCTTCTCTTGAAAGTCAAAGAGATCATGAGAACCGCAGAGCGCCACCCCATATTGCTGGAAAGCTGTACAGTGAAAGAGGGAATTCTCAAAATGACCGAGGCAAAAGCAGGCTCGCTTACGATCGTGGATGAGGCTGGAAAATTAACCGGAATCTTTTCAGATGGAGATTTGCGTCGCTATATGGCTAAAGATGAAAAGATTTTGGAGCGAGCATTGAAGAGTGTCATGACTCGAAACCCGATTGTTGTTCGCGAAGAGGCTCTTGCAGCTGAGGCGCTGAGGATTTTTAACGAAAAAAATATCGATGATCTCATTGTCGTGAACGACAAGAATGAGCCGAAAGGTTTGGTAGATAGCCAAGACCTGCCAAAAATAAAAATGATGTGATCACTTTGGCGTTCGAAGAATTAAATTATGATGAAGTCTTATAAAGAGCTGTGGGCTTTGGATCCAGAAATCACTTTCTTAAATCACGGCTCTTTTGGTGCATGTCCTACGACCATTTTGGAAATGCAAAGCGAAATGCGTCGTGAACTGGAGGCAAATCCTATGGATTTCCTTCATAGAACGTTGGAGTCCCGCCTGGATGCAGCTCGCCAAAGATTGGCCGATTTCATTGGATGTAAATTTGAGAATCTCACATTTGTGCCTAATGCAACTTCAGGTGTCAATGCTGTGCTTCAATCGATTTCGTTCAATCAGACCGATGAAGTCATTGTCACAAATCATGAGTATAACGCGTGCAGAAATACTCTTAACTTCGTAGCTCAGCAACGAGGCATTAAGGTTGTTGAAGTTCAGATACCTTATCCTATTCAAAGAATTGAAGAAGCGGTAAATCCTATTCTGGAAGCAATCACATCCAGCACGCGATTGCTTTTGTTAGATCACATTACCAGCGCTACCGGCTTTATTATGCCTATAGAGCCCATTATCCAGGAATGCAACAATAGAGGCATCGAGACCTTGATTGATGGAGCCCATGGTCCCGGGATGGTGAACCTGCAATTGGAGAAACTGGGTGCGACGTATTATACCGGTAACTGCCATAAATGGATTTGTTCACCTAAGGGCTCAGCTTTACTTTATGTACGCTCTGAAAAAATAGAGAGCATTCGGCCTACGGTTATTAGTCATGGATACAACACACTCCGCTCGGATCGTTCCAAGTATTTAATTCAGTTTGGCTGGACCGGCACACTTTGTCCTACACCTTGGCTTTGCATTCCTGAAACAATTGAATACCTGGGGAGGGTAATTCCAGCCGGATGGACTGCTATTATGGAGCGGAACCACCGTTTGGCGTTGCTGGGGCGTGATATAATTTGCCAAGCTTTAAATGTACACCAACCTTGTCCTGATGAGTTTCATGGCAGTATGGTCACTATTCNNATCCAAAGGGGCGACCTCCGGCTTTGCCTAGATTTGAGGCACTCCTCCAAAACGAACTTTGGGTTCGGCACAAAATAGAAGTACCGATTTTTTTCTGGCCTGATCTGAAAAACCGCCATTTGCGCATCAGCGCTCAACTTTATAACTCTATAGAAGACTATCAAAGACTAGCCGAGGCACTTTTAGAAGAACTGGCTGGAGAATAGGCATAAGCTTTTATTCATTCAAAGGCTCAGGGAAAAGAGGAGTAGCAATATAATGTTTTTTGTTCTCTACATCCAGATAGCCAATGCGGGCCTGCGTTCCCGGATATCTCTTTAAAAAATCGATTCCCTTCTTTTCTCCCAATAGGCAGATAATGGTTCCCAACGCATCACTGTAAGTGGCTTGGTTATGGATAACAGTTGCGCCAACTCTATGAGTAAGGCCCAATCCCGTCTTCCTATCCACAATGTGGGAGTAGCGTTTCCCGTCAATAACGACAAATTGGTTTACGTCTCCGCTGGTGGAAATAGCAGCATTCTTGAGAAAAATTACATAAGTTCCGGCGTCTGGATCTTCGCTGGATTCGGTTAGAGTTTCAATTTGTATTCTCCATCCATTCTTTCCAGGCGGCGGAGCACTGACGGCAATATCCCCACTGGCAGCCACTAATGCACTTTCGACACCGTATTCTTTTAGAGTTTCTAAAGCGCAGTCCGAAGCAAAGCCCTTACCTATGCCACCTAAATCCAACAACATTCCAGTTTGTCGGAGTACTCCGGATTGCCTACTTTTGTTGAGGATCAGCTTTTGATAACCACAACGAGATTGTGCTTCGGCTATTTCTTCGGGAGTGGGCAACTGTTGCATTTTTCTTGTAGTGCGCCAGAGTTGAGTCAGGGGGCCCAGAGTGGGATCAAAAGCACCTCGTGTTTCTTTAGCCAGCTCTTTTGATATCAAGAGGACTTTAAAGAGTTCATCGCTAAGGGGAATCTCTGAACCAGTTGGCGCTGAAACAAAGTGATTTAACTCACTATCAGGATCGTAATCGCTTAAGATCTTGTTTAATTTTGCAATGCGTCCAAAAGCAGCCTCAGCTGCCTGATTAGCCAAGTTTTCATTTTCGTGATAAAGAACGATGCTGAAAATGACACCCATGTGTGGCTCAGTATATTCGAATCGTTCTAATTTTAATTGCTGACTCCCAATGGCAGATGCTTTCTCGTGACTAACCTCTTGGGAGGGATGTTTACAAGAAGAAAGGATGATGGCAAAAACGCAAATACCCAAGCAACACTTCAAACTTCTAAAGATAAGTTTCATATTAACCACGGTAAGAGCAACACGACGTCGCCGTTTCAGAGATAATAATTTCATTCAAAAGGGGGAGTTCTGGTTTCAATCGTTCCCATATCCACCGGGCAATATTTTCACTGGTTGGGTTTTCCAGCCCGTGTATTTCATTAAGATAGCTATGGTCCAGAATTTCTAAAATAGGCTGCAACGGATTTTTTATAGCTCCAAAATCCATCACCCAACCTTGCTCTTCGTCTGCATTACCCATAATAATGATTTCCAAACGGTAACTGTGTCCGTGCAGGCGTCCGCATTTGTGTCCTTGAGGAACGTTAGGTAGTTGATGGGCTGCTTCAAATGTAAAAATTTTGCTTAGCTTATGCATTATAAGTTCTTTCCCAAAATGATTTGTAGGTGAGTTCGTCGAGGCCGGCCATACCTCCTTCGCGAAAAACGCAGGGTCGATGCATGACTCCGGCTGAGCAAATCCGAGGGACTCCCCAAAAAGCCAATTGCCGTGCAGCAGGAGCAGATTCTTCTGGGGTAAGAGCTAGGCCCACACAGCCAATCTTGCTACGATGTGGCTCTAAAACGTGGAGAAGTTCCTCAAGCGTGGAGACGGGTTTAACAAAGACAAAACGATTTCCAAGAGTGATAGCGAACTGAGGGTCGATGTCAAAAATAACACTGCAGCCCGGGGAAACGGCACTCCCATTTTCAAAAACCAATGTATCAGGGCTTAATTTGGCCCGCATTTGATAAGCGTTGCGATAGAGGTTAATTTGCCTAATGCTATCTTCATTGTAGTGAGCCTGGGGAAATTCCACATTTAAATCCGAGAGTTCGTCTAATAGCAATTCAGCGATCTTTTCGGCGTCATGTTCATTTCTGTCTTGAACGAAAATAACATGGGGAGCATGGGGGTAGAGCTGGTCCCATGCGGTAATATCATTGGCCAAATTGCGAATCAGTCTTCCCAAGCCGTTTTGTCTGATATAATCCCTACTTATCCATACAAATCCAAAATTTCGATCTTGCTTGAGAGGTGCCCGTAAATTGTAATCCCAGGTTCGAAAATATTCGCATCCACCTACCAACGCATCCTGATGAGGAGCCATGAGTGACTCGTCTATTACTTCAATGCAGGCAGCCGCTTTACTATCGATCTGATAAACGGAATGGGCAAAAAGTCGTGCAACATCTAATGTTTCTCGCGAGCACACAACCCATTGGCTCGTTTTCGCCAGCAAGCACTTTACCATAAAGATAATCAGTTGGGAGGGAACACTCTGCTGGTAATGCGCTCCCACCAGACGAAAACTGAAATGATGAGAAGAATGGGCTGGAGCTTCCTCACTCTGTAAATGGCGTTGCCACCCGTCTAAAGCATTTTCATTACCGAGCTCGATTCGAAGAAGCTGGTAAACGCGCTCACGCGATAGAGTCCGAAACACTTCGTCTAATCCGTGAGAAAATATCTCTCTAGAAAAACGGATTTCTCCACCACAATGTTTCAAAAGTTCACAGCGATAGGGAAACATATCGTCCATCCAAAGCTTGGCCAGTTGTTCAACTAGCGAAACCTGCTGCTCTATAGTGCGAGGATGAAGAAAGGATGTGGCGTTGCGCTGCAACGCGTCAATGGCTTCCAAGACCATGTTGGAAGATAGAGTTGCTTCTGGTGGCATATCACATAGAAAATAATTTGGTCTTTGCTCGTAGTGCATAGAATTGCCCCATAGTTTAACTTATTTGATTTACTTTAAAGTCCCAGGATCAGGAAGGAAAAAATCGAAATCCTTTTCTCTATTACAGATCAGTTTTCCATCCGCCAGTTTCAGCTCAGCAACTTGAATGGAAGAGCGTCGTTGAGCATAAGGAAGTACTCCATTTTGATCCAGCTTTCCGGCAAGATGCTTTTCGCGCCCAGGGTGTGTGAAATAAAAAACATAGGCTTTTTCTTCATTTCCATTGCGGTCCTTTACAACAAGGACATCACCATGAGCTCCTGAAGGCTTGTCGTCAGTTCGCTTGCTGGGTTCATCCAGAATGAGCCCTTGTTTATCCCAGGTTTTACAGTCCTCAGACCGGTAAACTCTCATTCCGTGCCATTCATCGGTTAGCATCCAGTAGGATTCTTGGAATCTGAAAACTTTTGGCCCCTCGTGGCCAGATCCTCCAATGGCAGGATTTTTTTCTATTTTCCAAGAAAAAAGATCCTCGCTTTCAGCCGTCATGGTAACACTTCCTCTGCTTTCATCTTTATACCAAATCCTCCATTTTCCGTCCTGCATTTGGCACAAAGTAGCATCAATAACGCTGGGAGAGTCAATTTGAATGAATCCGTAAAAATTCCAATCCCATAGGTTGGTGGAGGTATAGTGGGCCAGTTTTTTTTCCCCGCCCCAGTGGCTGTAAGCACCTTGAATATAAGCAACGAAAAGATGATATTTTCCCTGATGATATACGACATCCGGAGCCCAAAACGTGTTCCTTCCCGGCTCAATATTGAGATCCAAAGCGCCACGATAGACCCAGGTTTTTCCGTTATCTTTTGAGGAAGCTACGCCGATGTCGCACCCATAGCAGTAGGCTACATCTGGAACCTCCTGGTTGGCGCGGCGGGCTGTATAGAGCATCCACCAGCTTTTTTCTTCTTGGTTCCAAATAAGTGCAGGGTCTGCCGCTCCATCGTACATGGGATCTCTATAGAGGGGAGATGGAGCCTGAGTGAAAGGATCCGCACCTTGAGTATTGCCCAAAAGAAGCATTAAAGACAGAAGGCTGAACACTAAAAGAGTTCTGCCGATATTTAATTTGAATTCTTTCACAACACTCATTCCCGCACATTCTTCCTGATTGAGAAGCTCAGGGAGAATATAGCAGATATTGCTGAATAAGAAAGCTCAGAAATTATAAGAAACTCTGCATGTAACAAAGAAAAAATGCAGATTGAATAGCAGTCTCTTTAGCCCAGAAAACGAATATTACTGCCTAATGCTCTGACTCGGCTTTAGGTTTCATATCCCAAAGAAAAGAACAGTACTCCTGCAAGTTTGTTTCTCCATCTCGTATAATAACTCTCCATGCATTAATACCTTCAATTTTCAAGAATGTTTCTTCTGGAATGTTGACTTTTTTCCATTTGCTCCAAATCGATTTTTTTGGAGTGAGTTTCTCAGTGACGGCAAACGTATTTTCGCCCTGTTTCGAACCACGGACTTCTATAACGATATTTAAATCATCAATATCTGAAAGAGTGTTTCTCCATAGAACATCGAACCGAACAGTAGAGCATTTTTCTGGATTAGCTTTTAAGAGGGCTTGGTATCGATCGCGCTCGAATAAACTGGGGCTGAGGGCATGACGTCCTTCTTTGTCTAAATAATGAGGGAGGACTTTGAAGATTTTCACCGAGCCTGCATTCGCTGGTAGAACACAAAACAAGGTCATCACGAGCATCACACAAAGTCGGCAAAAAATTGTTTTCATAACTTTCCAACTTGTTAAGCGACTGTCGTATTAAAGACGGCTTCAATCTGTTGCTGTATTTCCTCAGCAGCCATCCTGGGGTCTGCTGCAGAGCGGATCGGACGGCCAACAACGACATAATCGGCACCATTAAAAAACGCATCCTGTACAGTAACTACGCGTTTTTGATCATCCTTTGCCCATACGTTGGAAGCAGGCCGAATTCCCGGTGTTATTACCAGAAGTTTTTCATCCAGGTTTTCACGCAATTCTCTTACTTCCAAGCCGCTGGATATTACTCCATCGCATCCTAAAGTCAATGCCCGACGAGCCCTTGATATTACTAATTGCTGAACATCGCAATTAAAACCAAGGTCTTTCATATCCCCTTTATCCAAACTGGTCAGTACTGTTACCGCCAAGATTTTTGTATCCCCTTTGACAGAAGCCGCGGCACTCATGATATCGTCGTTGCCGTGAACTGTCGCAAAAGTGACATTGCGAATCTGTAGCTGTTCGACCGCATTTTTTACGGTTTCTGGCACATCGAAAAATTTCAAATCTACAAATATTTTCTTCTGCAGATTTTGAAGCTTCTCAACGATCTTGAAATATCCACCGGTCATAAACAACTGTAACCCCAGCTTGTAAAAGCAAACCGAGTCCCCTAGTCGATCTATCATCGCCTGAGCTTCCTCGATGCTGGGCACATCCAGAGCAAAGATTAAACGTTCCCGAACCGGTATTTGTTTAGAAGATAAAAAATTTTTCATTCGTAATGGTCATCCATGGTATGACAAGGGGTGCAATTCATCTTTGTGCTTACCTTAATGCCTTCTCCTTTTTGACCATGGCAATCGATGCACCTTTGATGCTCCTTATTCTGCAGATTATTATTCACAGTCGCATTATCCGCATAACGATTCAGAATGTTTACAGCCATAGCCGCAATGTCTGCAGTGAGTCTTTTGCATCTATCACTCCTAAAATCCGAAAAAGGAGACTGCCCAGATCTGCGGCACCATGCTGTTTGGGAAACATGGCAAAGTACTGAGCGGGATATAGCTTGAGTCATGGGTTCAAATTTTGAATTTTCAGGTTTAAATACGGGAAGTTTAGCCGACTCGTAGAAACTGCAGAGCTCCGCCAGAAGAGCATCGACCGTAGATCTCTCTTTGATGAATAGACCAAATGCGGCACCAGCGCCGTTGAGGGCACCGCACAAGGAGCCTTGGCCTCCCAAACCACCGTGTCCATACTTCATCATGTGGCAAGGAAAATCCCGAAGTGCTTTGCTTAAGAATGGATTGGAATCCACTACGGCTTCAGCCATGGAACTGCAAATAGATTTGAACGAGGCATACATGCAGCTACCTTCTGGATAGAGCTCATAAGCACGGGCTGCAACCTTCTCGGGGTCCAGTTTGACATGCTTCCACTCAACATGTTCACTTTCATTATTTGCACCTTGATCAGGTGATCCCGCTTTGACCATAAATTTGCCGCTTAAATATGCACCTGCAACAAGCCCTGCCGCTCCAATAACTTTTCTACGTGATATTTTCTTCATACGATCGCACAATTCCTAAGAGGAAGTGTCAAACTTCGTGTAGGATAGCACGGATTGATGTTTTTGCCAGTCCCTAATTCAGAGAATTGTCTATTCGATGGGGAGGTTCAGTCCATTTTTTTGGGCTATCAGCATGTTTCGCAGGAGCCCATCTTGTTTTGCCCTCAGAAGGGGACTTGAAGCAAAATTTTTTTTGAAACTGGCGTCATCCATTTGCTCCAGTTTTTTTGTGGAAAGAGGAAGTTCAGAAATGTGCGATGTAGGGGCATTTCGGGGAGATACCACCTTATTCCAAGGGCACGCTTCTAAACAGCGGTCACAGCCAAAAAACCTTGTTTCCATTGCGGAGTGATACTCCTTTGGAATATCTTTTCTATTCTCTATCGTCATGTAAGAAAGACATTTTCGAGAATCCAATACCCATGGGGCAGTAAGCGCCCCGGTAGGGCACGCATCCAAGCATTTTTGACAACTTCCACATAAGTTTTTTTCAGGTGGATCTGCTTCTATCTCCAAAGTGGTCAGTATTTCTGCCAAAAAAAACCAGTTCCCCAGTTTTTTACTTATGAGGTTGTTATGCTTTCCAATAAAGCCAATTCCGGCTCGTTGTGACAGGTCGCGTTCAAGTATGGCTCCTGTGTCCAAAAAAAAGAGTGATCTTGCTGCCGGCGAGGTAAGGGAATTGACGAACCCAGTCAGTTGCTCAAGAGTCGGTTTAAGAGTTTTGTGATAATCCGGAATTCTTGCATATCGGGCTACACAAAATTCTATAGAGTCTTCCTGAGCTTCTCCTTCATAATAGCTTTTTGCCAAGCAAATGATGGTTTTTACTCCAGGTAGTATTTTTTCGGGGTTTAACCTGAGCTCAACACTTCTCTCCCGTGCTATCCATTCCATTTCTGCATGGAACGAATTATCGAGCCAAGATAGAAAATGTTTTCCTGTTTCCGGCGGGGCTGATGTTGTGAACCGGCAATCGTCAAAACCGAGGCTCTGGGCCTGAGACCTGATTTTCTCCTTTATCTCTTGCACAGGATGTTATGCGGGATTGAGAATAATTTAATAAAATTTGAAAAACAATCTGACTGACGGAGCGTCCTTGCGTCATCACTTCCATGTCGGCAGTCCGATAAACAGGCAGGCGCTTTTCAAGTAAAAGTTGAATTTGTTCTAGCGGATTATTTGTTTGCAGCAAAGGTCGATTATTGTTGTGCTTAACTCTCTCGTATATGAGCTCCGGAGGTAGACAGAGATGAACAATAAACGAATTTTTTCTGAGAATTTTCAGATACTCAGAATTTGCACCTAGACCACCACCGGTAGCAATGACTGAGTTTTTTAAGTGGGGGAGTACGTTTAGAACCAGTTTGTTTTCCAGGGAGCGAAAGCCTTTTTCTCCATGATTCTTGAATATGTCAGGAATAGAGCAGCCAACTTGCTCGCATATGGCCTGGTCTGTATCAAAAAAATCGTAGTATAGTGCAGCGGCCAAAGAGCGCCCACAGGTGCTCTTACCGACCCCCATAAAACCAATGAGGGCGACATTCGAAAAAGTACGCCGTTCTAAATCCGTCTGTTCCATCAATTACTCAGAATTCAATTTTTTGGCCAATGCAATAGCTGCCAGCATGGAATATGGAGATGCTATGCCTTTCCCCGCAATATCAAAAGCCGTTCCATGATCGGGAGAAACACGCGTGAATGGCAAGCCTAAAGTCCAGTTAACACCTGAATCAAACGCAACCATTTTTAAAGCTGGAAGTGCTTGATCATGATACATGGAGACGACAGCATCCAATTCACCCTGCCATGCTTTTTTAAGGAGAACATCTGCAGAAATGGGCCCTAAAACCTCTAGCCCGTCACGAAGGCAATTGTGAATCGCCGGTTCTATGAAGAGCGCTTCTTCATTACCCATTTTACCTCCTTCGCCACAATGCGGATTGAAGCCTGAAACACCGACTCTGCATCGTTCGAGTTTCAGCCGTTTACAGGCGTCAGAAGCAAGGCGTATAGCGTTTTCTATTTTGAAAACAGTAAGAGAAGCTGCTACCTGAGAAAGGGGAAGATGTGTTGTTGCCAAGGAGATTCGAAGCCACTCACCTTTGGGACCAGTGCCCAGAAGCATCATAACTGGATGGGGTATTTTAGAATATTCCGCAAGAAATTCGGTTTGACCGGTAAAGTTATCGTAACCCGCACGGATAATCTCCTCTTTGCTGATCGGAGCGGTGACTAAGGCTGTCGCTTTACCGGAGAGACAGGCGGCGGCTCCTGCCTCAATCCAGGAAATTGCGTTGAGGGCAAGGGAGTCTCCCAAACAAACGGAAGAATCTTCCATAGTGACGTGATTCAGGGGGCAGCCGATACCGAGCTTATCGTTCAGTTCTTCCAAAAGGAAGGGGTTGCCGTAGATTGTATATTCCCAGTTGTCCTTCTCTTTTAGTAGGGCGGCGAGTGCTTTAAGAGTGATCTCAGGACCCACGCCGCGAGGATCTCCCATTGATATGGCCAGTCGTTTTGGTTTCATGCTCCGAAAAGGTCACGCCTGCATAAACAATGTAGATATAATTTCATTACATCCCCACACAGAATGTTATTGGCATTTGTCAACCTCACAAATGGAATTATACAGCGGAGAGAGTCTTCAAGGCAACGTATTCCCAGTGTGTAGACGGATGCAATAATAACTACTCCATCAGTCATTTTTTTAGAGGAGCTTTATAGAGAAGGCATTATCCCCGGTGGCGTTTTTTATCGAAAAACGGCTTTGAATCTCCTGAATATAGTTGTATCTTTTTCTACAGCACTACAGGTTGTAGCTTTAGAATATTGGCTAGTTTTTCCATCACTGTGTGCTGAGCAGCAAAAGAACGTAAAAAATCAGCTTTATGGCAACCCTTAAATCACAAAAAAAACGTGCATCAAAGAGTGTTCAGACGTTTAAACCTTCTGGAAAATTTTTGAAGATAGACAGAGTTTTTAGTTCCTCCAAAGTAAGCCCTTTTGACGAGGTGGAGTGGGATTACCGCACTGCGGAGATTAACGATGATTCCGGGAAAGTTTTTTTCCAGCAGAAAGATGTAGAGGTTCCTAAGTTTTGGTCTGAATTGGCAACAAAGGTGGTTGTTTCCAAATATTTTTATGGTGAAAATGGAACTGAAGAGCGCGAAAAGAGTGTTCGCCAGCTGATTCACCGTGTGTGTCGAACAATTGCCGATTGGGGTGTTAAAGATGGCTATTTTGGAAAAGCTGATGGGGAAGTTTTTTATGATGAGCTCTCCTGGCTCTGTTTAAATCAATACGGCTCATTCAATTCTCCGGTATGGTTTAATGTCGGTCTATATCAACAGTATGGAGTTGGTAAAAATTCGGCTCAGGGCAACTGGGTTTACGATCATGTGACTAAGACAGTCAGAAGAGCTCAGACACAATATGAAAATCCTCAGTGCAGTGCATGCTTCATCCAGTCAGTAGAAGATAACATGGAGTCCATCATGAACTTGGCTTGCAGTGAAGCAATGCTTTTCAAGTTTGGCTCTGGGACAGGTTCGGATTTAACTCCGATCCGGTCTAGTAGAGAGAAATTAAGTGGTGGTGGGCGCCCCAGTGGTCCGATGTCCTTTTTAAAAGTTTACGATCAAGTAGCCAATGTTGTTAAATCGGGTGGAAAAACTCGACGGGCTGCTAAGATGAATACCCTCTATGATTGGCATGGTGATATAGAGGAGTTTATTGAGGCCAAGCAGATAGAGGAGAAAAAGGTATGGGCTCTGATCGCTCAGGGGTATGATGGTTCATTTAACGGTCCTGCCTATGGAAGTGCGATGTACCAGAATGAGAATCTTTCCGTTCGTGCTACCGATGAATTTATGAACGCCGCCATTGAAGGTTTGGATTGGACAACCAGAGCGGTAAACGGTGGTGAGGTTCTGGAGACTAAAAAGGCATCTCATTTGCTTTATAAAATAGCAGAAGGAACCTGGATTTGTGGCGATCCTGGTATCCAGTTTGATACAGCAATCCAAAAATGGAATACGTGCAAGGGCAGTGACATTATTCGTTCCAGCAATCCCTGTTCCGAATATCTGTTCTTGAATGATACCGCTTGCAATCTTTCATCTTTGAATTTGATGAAGTTCAAGGATGCGTCCGGAAAATTCGATGTTGAGCGTTTAAAAGCGGCAGTGCGTATTTTCATCACGGCTCAGGAGATTGTGGTCGATAATTCCAGCTATCCGACCCGTCAAATTGCTGCTAATTCTCATATTTTTAGAGCATTGGGCTTAGGGTTTGCTAACTTGGGATCGCTAATAATGAGCTATGGCCTTCCTTATGATTCTAATGAAGGCAGAGCTCTGGCAGGCGCCATAACATCTATTATGACCGCCTCTGCTTATGAACAATCGGCCAAAATCTCGTCAATTATGGGACCTTTCCCGGGGTATACGAATTCTACTTATTTGTCGCCAAACCAGCCTCGGGCTCCGCACAATATTGACTCCATGATGGAAGTCATTCGCCAACACCGTTCGGCTGTTGAAGATATCGCTCCCAACAAAGACTTTGCTTATCTCAAGGATGATGCCCGCTCTGTCTGGCAAAACGTCATAGTTTTGGGTGAAAAATACGGTTTTCGCAATGCTCAGACAACAGTTTTAGCGCCAACAGGAACCATCTCTTTCATGATGGATTGTGATACCACTGGGGTGGAGCCGGACATTGCGCTGGTTAAATACAAGCTGCTTGTCGGGGGTGGAATGCTTAAAATGGCAAATAGAACCGTTACTGAAGCCTTGGGCCGCTTGGGATACCAGAAAGATTTAATCGCAAAAATTACGGCTCACATTGAGAAGTATGACACTGTGGAAGATGTTCAAAACGACTCCGGAGAACTGGTGCCTTCTGGTCTTAAGCCCGAACATTTAGCCGTTTTTGATTGTGCGTTCCGACCCCAGAATGGGAAACGCAGCATTTTACCTATGGGCCATCTGCGAATGATGGCAGCGGTACAGCCCTTCATTAGCGGGGCGATTTCTAAAACCGTTAACATGCCCAACGAATCCACGGTGGAGCAAATTAGAGACACCTATATCCAAGCCTGGAAGATGGGTCTGAAGTGTGTTGCTATTTATCGGGATGGCTCCAAGTCTTCTCAGCCCCTGAACACCGGCAAAAAGAGTACTCAAATTAACGAGACGGACCTCCCGGACAGTGAGACCTTAGTCGCACGTATAGCTGAGCTGGAGGATACCATTAAAAAACTTGAGGAAAGAGCTGATCGGCCTGTGCGCAAGCGTCTTCCTTTCACGCGGAATGCTGTGAATCATAAATTTGAAATAGCAGGCCACGAAGGATACTTAACCGTGGGACTCTATGAAAACGAACAGCCCGGAGAACTTTTTATCACTATGGCGAAGGAAGGTTCTACCATTGGCGGTCTTATGGATTGCATCGCGACACTAACCAGTATTGCCCTTCAGTATGGGGTCCCGTTAGAAGATTTAGTTAGAAAGTTTTCGCATCAACGCTTTGAACCCTGGGGTCTTACGGCTAATCCACAGATTCGAAGTGCTTCAAGTATTATAGACTATATTTTCCGTTGGATAGCGTTGCGGTTTATTCCTGAATATCGCGCTCAACATCTTCCCTCTGTCGAACAACAAGGATTGGCTTTGCCGGGAATCCAGGAGGAGCTGAAAAAAGCTGCAAACCGTCCTGTACCTGATTTGCCCCTAAAGGATGTTGACGGGAATCATCCGAAAAACTCACAAAGTTTGAATAGTCTAATTTCTCATTTCCAGAAAGACGCACCTTTATGCCCATGTTGTGGGCATATCACCGTACGAAATGGGGCGTGTTACAAGTGTCTTAATTGCGGTGAGAGTTTAGGGTGCAGCTAAAAATAGAGAGAGCTCATTCCTGAGAAGTGGAATTGAACAAAAGCCCAAGATGATAACATTATCTTGGGCTTTTAAAATCTAGCCTTGTGAGGAAAGGCGCTGAAAGAATTGTTATTTCACTCGAGTTTTTTTCACCCTCAGCAGTGCTGCTGATTGTGCTAAGGCGGCCTGAGCAGCCGCTACTTCTTCATCGGAAAGTTGCTGTTTGAGACGAGCCTCTGCCTGTTGTTGAGCCAGCAGAGCCTGTGCTTCATCAATGCCATCAGCCTGTATCGCCATATCTGTAAGCACACTGACATTATTTTCAGATATCTCAACAAAACCATCTCCGACCGCCAGGAAAAAGTTTTTCGCACCTTGCTGAACAGAGAGCTCACCAGCACTAATCCGGGTAGCAAGAGGAATATGTCCGGGGAGAACTCCCAACTCGCCTTCAATTCCGGGCAAAGTAACAGAGTTTACCTCTCCAGACCAGATAACTCCCTTAGGTGTGACAATCTTTAAGTTCAACAAGGAGGCCATGTCTAAAACTATTCTTTATTTTTCGTAAATCTCATCAATTGTGCCTTTCATCAAAAAATTCCCCTCCGGCACGTTATCATGTTTACCTTCTAAAATTTCCTTGAAACCCCGAACTGTTTCTTGAACAGGAACCTGCTGACCTGGCGTCCCTGTGAAAACTTCTGCAACTGTAAAGGATTGGCTGAGGAACCGCTGGATTTTACGGGCACGGTTCACCGTAATTTTATCCTCATCGCTTAACTCATCCATACCTAAAATAGCTATGATATCCTGCAAATCTTTATAGCGCTGCAAAACTTTTTGAACGCTGCGAGCTACTTCGTAATGTTCCTCACCAACGATCTCCGGAGCCAGAGCCTTTGAACCTGATGCCAGTGGATCTACCGCAGGATAAATGCCCATTTCGGAAATAGACCTTTCCAAAACTACCGTAGCATCCAAGTGGGCGAAAGTAGTAGCAGGAGCTGGATCAGTTAAGTCATCTGCAGGAACATAAACAGCCTGGAAAGAGGTAATTGAACCTTTTTTCGTTGAGGTAATTCTTTCTTGGAGTTCACCCATTTCTGTAGCGAGAGTCGGCTGATAGCCCACAGCACTGGGTGTACGGCCCAAGAGGGCAGATACTTCGGAGCCCGCTTGAGAAAAACGGAAAATATTATCTACGAAAAGAAGAACGTCCTGGTTTCGCTCATCGCGGTAGTATTCTGCAATTGAAAGTCCAGAAAGTGCCACTCTTAAACGTGCTCCGGGAGGTTCATTCATTTGACCATAAACCAGCGCAATACGAGACTTGTCCATCTCCTTAAGATTAATAACACCAGACTCGGCCATTTCATAGTAAAGATCGTTTCCTTCGCGAGTGCGCTCGCCTACGCCAGCGAATACGGAATAACCACCATGCAGTTTGGCAATATTATTAATAAGCTCCATGATGAGCACTGTTTTACCAACGCCTGCCCCACCAAAAGCTCCGACTTTACCCCCTTTAAGGAAGGGGCAAATAAGGTCAATGACCTTAATTCCTGTCGTCAGAATTTGGGGCGAAGTCGTCTGGTCCACCAACCGGGGAGGCGGACGGTGAATAGGATAACGTTGCTGGGTAGTAATAGGAGAGCCTTCATCCACGATGTCTCCTGTAACATTCAGAATGCGGCCGAGCACGCTATCACCCACGGGCACTGAAATGGGGGCCTCGGTATCTATGACCTCATAGCCGCGCTTTAGGCCTTCAACACCGGACATAGCCACCGAGCGAATCCAACTACCCCCTAAGTGATGTTGGACTTCCAGTGTAAGCGACTGAGCTTTACCATTCACCGTGAAGTCTACTTTCAGGGCGTTGTAAATAGGAGGAAGCTTTTCGGGAAACTCTACGTCCACAACCGGACCGATAATCTGAACTATTTTGCCTTTATTCATGGGTGAAAACCTTAATTCTTTCTACGAAAGTGATGAAGTTGCCGAAGCGATTTCTAGTAATTGGTTGGTAATGCCTGTTTGTCTTAGCTTGTTATAGTGAATTGTGAGCTCTTTAATAAGGCTGTTGGCGTTATCAGTGGCGTTCTTCATAGAGACCATGCGTGCACTGAACTCACAGGCTCGCGTTTCCAAAAGAACATGATAAATCAGTGTATTCATATAGTGAGGAAGCAAGCTGTCATAAAGAGCCTTGGCTGAAGGCTCAAAAATCATGTCACCATGCTGGGAAGAAGATAAACTATCACCCTCTTGTAATTCAGCTTTTGCACCACCAATAGGTTTGAGCTCAGTTATAGGGAGCAGTGGAACGCAGGTGGGTGTCTGAGTCATCGTGTTTTTAAAAGTCGGGAAAAGAATACTGATTTTGTCAGCCTCTCCGTTCAGGAAGAGGGAAACTGCCATTTTTACAATCGCTCTTGCTTCTGAATACTGCGGAGTATCCTGGAACGAAAATTCGCCAACTAGTTTGCGTTTGGTACGGTGAATAAACTGAGAGCCTTTTCGCCCCGCCGTAATGAAAATCGTGTTAGCTGGATCAAACTTGCAGGCTTCACGTATGAGGTTGGTATTAAGACCACCGCAAAGCCCCTTGTCGGTAGTAACAAGAATCACCGCTTCCCGCTGAATAGGGCGCTTTAGGGTTAGGGGAGAGGCTTCCTCATCGGCGGCAAGATAAGATTGGATAGAGACAAGCATATTATGCAGTGTGACTGCATAGGGCCTTCCATTTAAAGCAGCTTGTTGGGAACGGCGCATTTTTGCCGCAGCTACCATCTGCATAGCTTTAGTAATCTTTGCAGTGCTCGCGACAGATTTAATCCGTCGCCGTATGTCCCTCATGCTGGCCATTTCTAGTCTCTATTCTTTTATTTAGGGCTTCCAAGTTTCTCGAAAAGAAGAGGCGACATTCTTGATTTCAGCGACCAGGGTATCATCCAATTTCTTTTCTTTCCCAAGTTTTTGAAGCAGCTGTTGCTTTTGAGTAGATAAATACTCCGAGAAATCAGCTGCAAATTTACGGATTTGTTCCACCGGGACGCCATCCATAACGTTATTTTGGACCGACCAGAGCAAAACGACTTGGATTTCCACAGGGATAGGAGCATGTTGACCTTGTTTGAAAAGCTCCGTAATACGTTTTCCTCTTTCGAGGCGAGCCATGGTTTGGGGGTCGAGATCGGAACCAAATTGTGCAAAAGCGGCTAATTCACGAAATTGAGCCAGTTCCGTTTTAATGCGTCCGGCAACCTGTTTCATGGCCTTGATTTGTGCACTGGAACCAACACGGGAAACGGAAATACCCACTGAAATTGCGGGGCGAATTCCTTGGTAAAAAAGATCAGTTTCCAAAAATATCTGTCCGTCGGTAATAGAAATAACATTGGTCGGAATATACGCAGAAACGTCGCCCAACTGCGTTTCAATAATAGGAAGAGCTGTTAAAGATCCTCCTCCATGTTCTTCATTCATTCGAGCGGCTCGTTCAAGAAGCCGGCTGTGCAGATAAAACACATCGCCCGGGAAGGCTTCACGCCCCGATGGACGTTTTAAAATCAAGGAAACCTGACGGTAGGCGTTTGCATGTTTAGTGAGATCATCATAAACAATCAGCGCATCCATGCGGTTATCCATAAACCATTCGCCGATGGCAGCCCCAGCAAAGGGCGCCAAGTATTGTTCAGTTGCAGAATCCGAAGCTCCGGCCACGACCACTACAGTCCAGGGCATAGCACCGGCTTCTTCCAAGGTGCCAATGACTTGGGCCACATTGGATTGCTTTTGGCCTATTGCTACATAAATACAATAAAGAGGCCGATAGTTGGTATCTCCAGCATCCTGAGCGGCCTTATTCAAGCGAGCTTGGTTTAGGATTGTATCGATGCAAATAGTGGTTTTCCCTGTTGAGCGGTCTCCGATAATCAGTTCGCGTTGTCCTCGCCCAATAGGAATCATGGCATCAATCGGGATAATACCTGTCTGCACCGGCTGGTTTACGGACCTGCGGGTAATAATGCCCGGCGCAATTTTTTCTACAGGATAGAATGCATCGTTTTTGATGTCCCCTTTGCCATCAATCGGTTGGCCTAAGGCATTGACAACTCGTCCTAACATTCCTTTCCCAACCGGAACCTGGAGCAGACGTCCGGTCCCTTTTGCCTCTTGGCCTTCAGAAACTTTGGTATAGTCACCCATGAGAATGGCGCCTACGCTGGTTTCTTCCAAATTCATGGCGATACCTGTCACGCCATGGCCAAGATCAATCATCTCATTCATCATCAGGTCATCCAGACCTTCGATCTTAGCTACACCATCGCCAATCTCGCTAACAACACCTACATTTTGCTGTTTGGCTTCATGACGGACATTTGCGATCCGTGCTTCAATTTCTTGTAATATGCTGCTCATGCCATCTAAAATGAGTTTACCAAAAATCTATCAATTAATTATTCAAGTATGCTTTCCAATCGTGCTTTTAGACTGGCGTCCAGCACCTTCCATCCAATTTGCACTCTCAAACCACCGAGCAACTCGGAAGACTCGCTGAACCTGAAATCCAAAGGAGTACCTGGTGCCGTTTTTCGAATTACTCCCGATATATTTTCTCGTTCGTATTCGTTCAATATAACAGCACTCTGAACATGCACTGCTCTGCGGGCCATTTCCAAGCGGATTCGCTTTTTAAGATGCTCAAGGATAGCCCTCCACGCACGGGGGCGTTTCTCGATGAGAAGATCAATTGCCAGCAAGGCGCGCCGAGAGTCTAACGTTCCAAGTGTTTTGCATGCATTAAACAGGATGTTTGCCTGGCGTTGCGTCTGCTTGGATATTTTCATTTTATCAGAATCTCAGCAAAATTAAGTGTTTTGCTCTCTAGTTCCCAGTTGGGAGAGAGCTTCATCACTCAAACGTTTTTGGTCTTCGGCAGACAATGTTTTCCCTATCACTTTTGCCGTAGTATCTACCACTAGACGACAAACTTCCCCTTTGAGTTGATCTAGCATTTTGGCGTAGTCTGCCTGAGCGGCTTCCTTAGCCTTGGCAATGATTTCCTCTGCAGCGACAACCGCTTTTTGAGACTCCTGCTCACGGAGTTGTGCGGCAAGTGAACGTGCTTCGACAATCAGAGATTTGGCCTCATCAGATGCCTTAGTGAGGATTTTTTGCCGTCCGTCTTCAGCCGCTCTCAACTCCTCTTTGATGCGCTCGGAGTCGGCGACGCTTTGGGCGATTCTTTCTTTTCTTTCTTCCAACAGCTTAATAATGGGCTTACTCGCAAAAAACCACAACACTCCTGCTACAATACAGAAGTTAATGGCTTGGGCAAAAAACTGTTGCCAATTCAACCCAAACCGCTGGGCTGTTTCTGTGGCGGTTTGGCCTAAATCTGTAATTATATTTCCTATAATCAATAGCTCCTGCATCTCTTCCTCCCGATGAGCGACACCCGATTAAACCGGAAGCAGCATTCACAATAGGTTCGGCTAATCAACCGAATGCTATTTACTAACCAGGAACAAGGCGAAAAATACGATACTTTCAGCAAAAGCAATCGCCAAAATGGCCATCACAAGTATTTTTCCAAAG
>LSQX01313518.1_pt1 | contig 28557 bp, 21 predicted proteins | sample 654561 | NCBI WGS metagenome assembly LSQX01 (sample SAMN04489861, study PRJNA283612) | anaerobic digester metagenome | isolation source: 4 biogas reactors fed with cattle manure at either 37C or 55C with and... | place: Denmark: Kongens Lyngby | collected 2014
GCTCCGCTCAAGCGATAATGAACCTCGACAGCGGCATTAAACCGATAAATGAGCCGGGCGCTCAGTATATTTTTTCAATCAACAATTGCATAGAGTTTATCATGTCCTTAGCGGATTTACAACACCGGTTTTCATTGCATAACAGCGATGCCGGCATTTTTACCATGCTTGACACAGTCTATCCGCTATGTTACGCTGATAAACAAAAAGAAAAGAAAATGGAGAATCCAGTGCAAGATAAAGCTAAACCCAGAATATGGAACAAAATGTTTACCTGTGCATTTATTGCAAACTTTTTCCTATGTGTATCTCAGTTTATCGTTAATCCGCTTGTGGCTACATATGCGGATTTTCTCGGCGCAAGCCAGGTCATGATCGGTATCATTGCGGGCTTATATTTCGGTGTCGCCTTTGCCGCTCGTCCCTTTTCGGGGCCTGCGATCACAAAGCTGAATAAAAAGCGCATTATGCTCTTTGCTTATACATTGGGTATGATTGTTAACATCGGATACGCATTGTCGGGAGGAATCCCGCTTTTTGTCGTCGCCAGAATTCTGCACGGAATCCAGTTTGCTTTTATCGGATCGCTGAACATGACACTTGCTTCCGACAGCCTGCCGTCTGAGAAGATGGGATCCGGGCTCGGTCTGTTCGGTGTCGGAGGCGCAACGGCGACTGCGATAGCGCCGACGATCGGATTAGCGATTCGGGACTGGGGCGAGAGAACTTTTCAGAATCTCGGTGCGGGCTATACGGTTGTTTTTCTGGCGGCTGCTTCGTGTATGCTGTTGTCTCTTATCCCCTGCGCCATCATGCCCTATAAGCACAGGTCAAAAGAAGAGCTTTCGAAGCTGGGCAGATGGTACAAGAATATATTTGCCAAAGAAGCTCTAATGCCCGCAATCGTGATCACGTTTTATTCTCTGGCGCAGATCCTTTATACTATCTACATGGAACCGTATGCAAAGGTATTGGGCATAGGAAAAATCGGCTTGTTTTTTACCGTATACGCTTTTGCTTTGCTCGCAACACGACCTCTTTGCGGAAGGCTGGTGGACAAATACGGGATACCGAAGGTTTTGATTCCCGGAACAGTCATCTTTGCACTGTCTTTTCTGGTGGTCGGGCTCGGGAGAACCCTTCCGATGATGCTGGTTGGAGCGGCGCTGGCATCGATAGGCTTCGGCTCGGCGCAGCCTGCCATTCAGATTATGTGCATGAAGTCCGTCAGCCCCATCAGGCGCGGAGTTGCAAGCAACACCAATTACTTCGGTATCGATCTCGGGTACTTCCTCGGACCGACGCTCGGCGGAGTAGTCATTGCACAAACGAGTTATTCCACCTTGTATTTACTCGGTATGATACCTGTATTCCTGGCCATGTTTATTTTTTTGGTCGGCTTGAAGCCGTTTAATGAAAAAGTGATGGCAAAGTTAGAGCAGTAACTCGCAGCAGGGCTTATATAGAAGCCTGTAAAATGATAGAAACTTAATTTTGCCATCATAAATCCATGGCTTAAAAAAGCCATGGATTTACTTAATTCACTTGCTATTTCGTGGTATGTCCTGTAAAATTAAAGGCAAAGACAGGGAAGCGCGCGGCGGTGAAAAGCGCTGCGTTTAACGGTGAAAGGAGTCTTTCAGTATGGCGGATTTAGCCGGCGTAAACGGACAAAGAGAACACTTCAGAGTCGTCGGGAAACCGAACCTTCCGGGAAAGCTCAGTTATGCGCTGGCTACCGGAATCGGAAAATTCGGCGCGGATTATGCGCTTCCGGATATGCTTCACGCAAAGTTTCTGCGCAGCCCGTATGCAAACGCGAGGGTGAAAAGCGTAGATTTAGCAAAGGCCCGGGCTGTTCCGGGCGTTGTGGATATCCTTACCTGGGAAGACGAGGACATCAAAAACCTTAAAAGCTTCGGTGAAAGCTTCGGGGCGGGCCGCGCATGGCTTGATGATCTGGCCGACCATGAAGGCGCGGAGGTCGCGGTTATTGTCGTTGCGGAGAGCGAGGATATTTGCGAGGAAGCCCTAAGGCAGCTGGATGTTCAGTGGGAAGTGCTGCCTTTTATTGTGGATCTGAACAAGGGGAGAGAGCCGGATGCCCCTGTGATTCGCCCGTGGGTAAAGGATGCGCCTTCCTTCGGGCTTACCTCGGCGGAAAACCCTCCGAAGAAGGGAAATGTCTGCTATTCCAACGTTGTTGCGGGCGATGTCGAAGCCGGTTTTAAAGAGGCTGACGATATTGTTGAATACACGCTGTATATGCCGCCGTTCGCGTCGCATATGCCCAACCCCGCCGGATCGGTCGCATGGTGGTTTGACGATCCTTATCACGGAGAAGGAAAGAGCCTGCATATCGAAGGCGCGGTAAGAGAACGCAGCGCAATCAGTTCTATGTACGCAATGCCGCTGGAAAAGACCGTTCAGGAAGGCTTGTTCATGGGCGGTAAATACTGCGACTGGGGGCTGAGAAAATCTCAGGAGATTACGCCCCTGCTGGCGAAACGTACCGGCAGGCCGGTCAAATGCGTCGATACGCGTGAGGAAACCTTCGATTTTATCATGATGGAGCGCTACATGCATCTGAAGGTCGGCTTTAAAAGAAACGGCCTGATCACCGCGGTCGACGATTTTTCGATTGCGGACGGCGGCGTGTGGGGGTCCTCCAGCTTCGGAAACGTCGGCGACCAGTCCCAGGGTCCTTTTAATACGCTCAAGTGCAAAAATATAAGGCAGAGAATGGAGATTGTCGACAGTAACCGCGGAATGATGTATGTTTCGGGGCAGCACTGCCCCTTCAACTGGGATTCCGCCACGACGGCAATTTACCTGATCGCAGAGAAGCTTGGAAAAGACCCGATCGATATTGCGAGGCTTAACCTGCACGGCCCGTCATCGAAGGAAGATACAAACCCCGTACCCAGCTTTGAAGCGTGCGTTGAGGCCGGGAAGAAAATGATGGACTGGGAATGGCACGCATCAAAAACAAAAAGGCTGCCGGACGGAAGAATGCACGGAATGAGCTTTCGGTATCAGATGTGTCCGCGCCATTCGTTCTCATCGTATAACAGCAAGCTGGAGCTGAAAAACGGCAGGGTACACCTGCCGACTCAGGGACCGCTGTTCGGCGTATACGCAGTGGAATGCAATGCGATGGTTGTCGCCGAGGAATTGGGCCTTGAATACGAGGACATTTCAATCGACTTTGACTACAGGGAATCCTTTACCCCGGTCGGCGGAGGTTCCGACGGCACCACGGCTTCGGCCTGGGTGACGAAAGAATGCGCGAACATTTTAAAGCAGAAAATTCTCGAAGCCGCGATTGAGGAAGCTGAAAACCCACCGCTTCCGGGCATGTTCGGGGGCGGACCGAAAGGTCCCAGTCCGTTCAAAGGCCTTAAGCCCGCGGATCTGGATATGTCAGACGGGAAAATCGTCGTTAAGGCCGATCCCGATAAAGGCGTTCCTCTTGGCGAAGCCGTAACGCGAAACATCATCGCAACCTATTCCGGAAGACCGCCTTTGGCTGTCTGGGTTACCGGCTCAATGGGCAAGATACTCGATACGATGAATACGGCCTATTGCGAGGTCGCAGTGGACACCGAAACCGGAGAGGTGGAAATCCTCAGGTTCGGCGTGGTTGCCGACCCCGGTAAGATCATGCGCCTGACATCCTTGGAAAGCCAGATCGATCAGGTCATGTTCTTCAGCCAGGGCTGTCAGCTTTATGAGGATTATTTCTATGACAAGAGAACCGGCGTTAAGCTCAACGCCAACATGATCGAATACAAAAAGCCGACTATAATGGACGTTCCGACGGTACAGCGCGAGTTTTTGGAGACACGCGCGGGTAACGCGGCCTACGGGGCCAACGGCATCAGCCATTCGCTGGCCAATACGCATCTGGTCATTATCGCCATACATAACGCAATCGGCGTATGGGTTGACCCGCCCGCAACGCCCGATAAGGTACTCAAGGCCCTTGGCAAGGCATGACCCCAAAGCAAACGATGTTGGTTTTCGGGGCTGTTGCGAAATGCATATTATGCAAATCCGCGACAGCCCCTTATGTTTTTGAGCAAAATCGGGCATGACGGAACGGGGAGTGTAACGGCATGGGCGGAAGGAATTGTAAAATGGAATCGGCGGCGAAGCGGCTTAAAGGAGCCGGTCAGGGTATTTTACTTTTCCTTATTCTGTTGTGTCTATCTTCCTGCGGAAAAGAAAACACCGTTGATATATCAAAGCTTCATTCGCCTGTGTGCAATGTAACCGAAGAACAAGCCGGTATCGAAATGAAGACAGAAAGGATCCGGTACAAAACCGGAGCCGATAAGATCGGCTATAGGATTTTCAACAATACGGAAAGACGCATAGAGTACGGTATGGAAACGCATATTCAAATATGCGTTGACGGAACATGGTATCAGATCGATTGGGGTCGTGCCTTCCCGTTGATCGCATATATTATCGAACCGCACAGGGATTCCGGGCTTTTGCTGTTCGGAATTGACTACACTGTTTTTCATTGGCCGCCCGGCGAGTACAGGCTTGTCAGGACCGTTGAGCAAGATTACTGCTGTGCGTATTTTGAATTGGCGTAATGCGTATCGGTAAACTTCGCAGCGGCGATAAAACACAATGAGGCGGTTCATTTATGCTCCCATTGCGGTCATAAGCTTAGTTTCCCTTCCATAATAAGACGTGACCGACGGAGATACCGGCGAGGACTGAAATATGTCACAGAACAAAGGAAAGATGTCATGAGATATGCAAACCGTATTTGCCTGATTACGGAGGATGTCCGGAAGCTTACGGCGTTTTATCAGAAAATTTTGCAGATAAAAACCGAGATCAATGATATTCATGTTGAGATAACGCTGGATGGCGGCGGACTAACGATTTATTCGAAATCCGCCGCCGAAAAAGATATGGGTTTTGATTTCAGCAAATACCATGGGACCGGAATGACCAAAATCACCTTTATCGTCGAAAATGTCGACGCTGAGTATGAAAGGATTAAATCCTTAAACATGGGCATTGAGTTTGCTGCCGTTCCGACGACATACCCCTGGGGCGCACGGTCAATGCATTTTTGGGATTTGGATGGCAATATTGTGTGTTTTGTCAATTGCTAACCCATCTTGAAAAAGGGGACGTTTTTTCTGTGTCCTGAGAAACACAGAAAAACGTCCCCTCATGTTTTGCTTACTTAAATATACGCCGCCGCTTTTAATGCGCCCATGGTTGCGCTGGCGACATTGTTACCCACGCTTAAGCAGTCGCCGATCAAAAAGACCGAAGTCTCGGGACAGCTTCTGCGAAGCGTGTCTGCCTGGGCATGCCGGGGTTTGACACCGATGGCCAAAAGCACGGTGTCGGCGGGGATTGTCTTTGTTTCACCGCTCTTTGTATCTAAACAGATAACGCTGTCGTCCGTCACTTCCGCAAGCTTCGTGTTGAGCAGGACTGGGATCTTCAATTCGTTAATCAGGTTCATCATATCCTCGAAGCCGCCGCCGGAGGAGGCGCTAAGGCTCCTCAAATTCTCAGCCATTTCGATGACGGTAACGTTTTTTCCTTCCTTTGCAAGGTCGATGGCGGCCTCAATACCGACCGCACCCGCGCCGGCGATAACAACCGTATCGCCGCAATTTACTTCGTGCGCGTCGGCATAGGGAGCCCAATGGACATGGGGTTTATCAATGCCCGAGAGGTCAGGGATGATCGGCTCGGCGCCGATGGCGACAATGACAGCATCATACTTTTCTTTGTCCAGAATTTCCTTAGTGCACTCGGTATTAAGCAGAATTTTCGCCGGCGCTTTGGCGGCCTGCACCTGAAGGTATTTGACATAGTCGGCTATATCCTGCTTGAATTCGGGTATTGCCGCATAAACAAGCGCTCCGCCGATGCGGTCGGTTTTTTCATATAGTGTCACATCATGACCCCGGTCGCAGAGCACCTGCACAGCGGTGATACCGGCCGGACCTGCGCCAATGACAGCGACTCTTTTTTTGACCGGTGCCGGCGCGACCTTACCCAGCGGGAACTCGCGCTCGTTTCCAAGAAACGGGTTGACCGCACAGTTGATGACCCTGCCCATGAGTCTTGCCCCGCAGTACTGGCAGCGCAGACAAGGCCGGTGGTCCCCCTCGCGCCCCTCCGCGTACTTGCGCGGCATCTCCGGATCGGCAAGCAAAGGCCGGCACATGGAAACGAAGTCCGCCCAGCCTTGTGAAAGGATATATTCAGCCCGGTCGATGCTCATGATCGAGCCAACGGTGTTGACCAGTAAATTCGGGAAAGCTTTTTTAATGTCTGCCGCATAATGAACATTATACTCGCGTGCCATCATGTGGTTTTGATACCAGTAACGGAAATACTTAAAATCACCGTGAAGCCCGGCGGAGACATGCAAAATATCGATCTTGTCGCAAATCAGCTCAATGAACTTCAACGTCTCATCAAAATGCATGCCGTCCGGATGAATCTCGTCAGCGGAGATGCGAAATTCAATCACAAAGTCCTCACCCACAAGCTCTCGGGTTCTGTCCAGAACCTCTATGCAGAAGCGGGCTCTGTTTTCTAAAGAACCGCCGTACTCGTCCTTCCTGAAGTTATACAAAGGGCTGGAAAACTGGGAAATCAGGTTTCCGTGCCCGCCGTGCACCATGCACATTTTCATGCCCGCCCGTTTGGCCCTTAAAGCGCCCATGGCGTATTTTTCTACTGTCTCTTTGATTTTTTCCTTTGTCATTTCAATGGTTGGGTTCGGCTCTCTGCCCTGCTGAGCAGCGTGATAACGTTCGCGTTCGGATATATAACTGGATGCCGCATAAGCTCGTCTTCCGGTCTTAGCGAAATTGGAATCCTGCCCGATGTGGTTGATTTCCAAAGATGCGTGCGCACCGAAGCCCTCGCACATTTCGGCAAACCGGCTCAGAGGTATGATGCAGTCATCCGAACTGAGTTCCAGCTGGCGCTCCTCATCTGCCGCCTCACTGATATCGACGATAACGTTACCCACTGTGATGACAGCCGCGCCGCCGTAAGCGATCGACCGGTTTAAGTCCACAAACTCCTGTGTGACAAAATGATCGAGGCTTGCAAGATTTAGTGACGGAGGCGCAAGCTCTATGCGGTTTTTGAAATCGACGCCGCGAATCCTTATGGGGGAAAAAACATGCTTGTACTTAGAACCCATATTCTGTTTCCTTCCTTATGTTTATTATAGTTGAATTGTATCATCGCATCCCGGGTTAATCAAGAACATAAGGAGACTGTTAATCGCATACATATCATTTCGCTATGTATACTGCTCGCTCATATAAAGCTGTGCGCGGTTTTGGATAATCGCAGCGGTGTTTTTTGCGCTTTTTTCTCCCGCGAAATACATGGCCGCACTCTCTTCGATTATACGCAGAATAAATTCGTCGTATATTGCGATGTTCTCAATTTCGGAAAGCAAGAAGAAGAAACGCTCGGCGTCCTCTGGTGTTACCTGCACCTCGTCTGAAGGCGCTTCGAGCTGCGCCTTTTCCATCAGAGACTGCAAAAACGGCATATAGGCAGGCAGGCTGTTTTCACTCTCCGGCGAAAAATCCTTTAGCATGAATTTCAAAAACGCCCAGCAGCCTTCGGGGTGACGGCTTTGGGAGGAGATGCCTACAGGCGCAGTTAAATACAGATCGGTGCCGCAGCTTCCGTCCACCGTCGGCCAGCCGATAAAGCTCAACCGGCAACCGGCCATTTTTTCTTCATAACATAGCTTTCGGACATTCGTTACCCAGGAAGCTGCCGCAACGAGCGTTTTTTCGGCAACCCTTACGGGACCGTATGTAAAATTCAAGGATGACTGATTTTCCGGGTTTTCTTTGATCCGCGCGCTTGCTTCGAGGATAGAAATGAATACCTCATTGTCGAAATCGCAGGTTCCGGCTTCCCAGTTTACGGCAGAGCGCAGATATCTGGCGGAAATCTGGCACAGGAACTGTACTTTTGTCGTATTATACAGGGTTTCGGCACCGGAAGGCAGGTTTTTTTCGATTTCCAGGTATTCGTCCAGCGTCCAGCCTGTCCTGTCCCCGAAATCGGCGTAGAGTGCGACACGGGTTTCTATCGCAAATGTGCTGCTGAGGAAAAACACACCATTCCCCGTATCCAGCTTATCGAGTATCGCAATATCTCCGCGACCGATATCCGGATCGCCGTCTATAAACGGATACAGATCCGACAGATAGCCTTTACTGATATACGAAAAGGGGAAAAGGCCGGAAAAAAGGAACAAATCGGGGTATGCACCGCCAAACAGCTCCGTATTGAGCCGCATAGCGGCGGTATCGTCATCGTAGACGCCGCCTTCGGTATAATCCCTCACGGTTATCATATAATCATCGTTAACCTGATTAAACCGTGCGGCTGCAGCCTGGATGCCATACACATTTCCGACCGTGGCCAGAATCAACTCGGTTTTTATTTTCATCTCCGAGGGGTCAGTGGGCGACAGCTTTCTTATTCCGGCGGCATCCCAGCAAAGATACTCGCCGTCAGGAAGCGCGTATATCCTTGAAAAATCCGGGACAACAAGACCGCAGTCTCTCCATATGATAACAGGCGACTGCAATCCGTCTGTCTGAAGGCGGAACAGACCCTCCTGATTTAGTAAAAGAAAACAGCTGTCATCCTTTCCGCCGAAAATTTTCCCGTCAATGTCCCGCAAAGAGAAAACAAGGGTTAAGGCCGCTTTGTCAAGACGATTGATCTCAATGCCATCCTCTTTGTAAAAAACAGCGTATGCCTTACCGTCACCACCGGCAATCAAGCCTGTCATAGCGTCCGGAAGCGCGAAAGACCCGATTAATTCACCGGAATCCCCCACGGAAATGATCCGGTCTGAAGTCTTCAGGTAAAGACAGTCTGAAGCGCGAAGCACGGAATGAATAATGTCACCTTCGCATATGCCGTCAGCCGGGATCGTTTTGATAATTTCGCCTGAAAAGGATAAAAGGATCAGATCTTCCCGCATATCGCCGTTTTCGATTTTTGTTTCGACAATCCAGAATCCCTCGCCGGACGCGTCCGCGCACGAGATCGACGCGCCGTCGGAAGAATAGATTCGTACTGTGTTGTTTTCCCATATTTCAAAGCCGCTGCCCCCGTCGAAATCCATTGTCACCGTATAGATATCACCGCTGTGCGGCAGTATCGAAACGCAGCTGTCCGGATAATCTTCAAAGGTCTGTAAAAAAGCGCCTCCCTCGCTTGTCCAGATTTCAGTATTTGTGACAATAGCCGATGGAGCGCTGGTTTTCTCAGCGGACGGACTGTTTAATTCTTCGATGTTTCCCGTATTCGCGCAGGAACAGAGTAAAATAAGCAGTGCAGTAATAAGCGCCGGCAGGCTTTTTTTCATAAACTATCCTCTGAATACAGGGGACCGTGCATCCATATCCGACAAGCAAAATGTATGCACAGTCCCATTTTAACGTATAACCGTTATGGTAAAACCCTATCTGGTTCAGCTATCCCGCGACATGAAATTGTACAGCATGACCGCCGCTTCCTGCCTGGTAATCGTTTCATTGGGGCGGAAGGTTCCGTCGGTGTTGCCGCTAATTATTTTCAGACCCTTCGCAATGGCCGCATAGCCGTAATCGCTGTCGGATATATCGCCATCATCGGTGAAGCCGCAGTCAAATATACCCTTGATTTCGGCGGCCTGGGCATATGTCGTAATGCCGACCAAAGTGCGGACCATTTCAATCCTTGTGACCGGCCTTTCAGGGGAGCGTTGATCTCGGGGCAGAATGCCGAGACTGTAGGCGCTTTGATATATCCGGTCAAGGCTATTATCGTCAATGTCGTCGTACAGATACCTGTAGCCGGAGGCGCTGAGCAGCAGCAAAATCATGTCCTTCTCGGTCAATCCCAAAGTGGGTTTGAAGCTATCCGCGTAAAAGCCGATGCCGTACTCGGCAAGGGCCTCGATTTTCGCTCTTGCATAGCTTGAGCCGATATCATTGTAGATGATGATCATATCGCCGGTCTCATACCGTTCGGAAATCAGCTCTCCGGTTATCGCATCAACGCCGGTGATATAGCCGTCAAAAACAGGGGAGTAGGAAAGAATTATTTCGTATACCGCCGGATAGTAGCCGGAATAGTCGGTCCGTTCTTCAATCGGCTTTAACGTATAGCCCAGAGTGAACATATAGGCCTCGGCATATGTGTTCAGTGCGCTGTCAACGGAAATGACATCGTCGGCAGGAGCAAAGGAAATCTCATCGTTCCAATACATCGAAAAGTTATCAATGGTGCCTGTAAACGTGTTCACGGTCACATTCATACTGTTTCCTGTGTAGAAATAACCATTGACCTTCTGGCAGTATGTATAGCTGTCCTGCGCGACTATGTTGGACGCAGCGCTGCTAAAATACAATTCACAGGCGGAAAAAGCGTCGGAGAAATTGGTTTTCATCCAGCTTTCCACAGCAGAATCCAGCGGATTTGCCTGAGCATCAATAGCTTCGTCGTATTTGCCGTTGTAGTAAGTGTAGACATTTTTCAGTATACCGGTTTTCGCATCCAGCTCAAAGCTTTTATAAATGCTGAGCGTATTATCGGGCACTGAGGTCTGGGAGGAATTGTCGGAAAAAGCGCCGTAGACTTCGGGGTTCTGGCCTTCCGCCCAGTAGTCGATACGCGCGGTTACTTCGTCCGTTTCATTGTCCACATAATAATTGACGCCGGTAAAAGAGAATTCGTCCGTTACGCCCAAAATAGCCCGGCTCCTGAGCATAGTGTCCAGCTCTTCACCGGTATACACCCCTTCAAGCTTCGAGATGCCCAGAAGTTCAGTCGGGGTCAGGCCGGCATTGTGATCTGCTTTCATACCGGCTTCCGCGGTATCGGCTAAACCTCTTCCGCCATAGAGCGGATAATAAAGACTTGTGCTGACAATCTCGCCCGTTTTTGCGTCCACCACGCTGGTCATGCTGTGCTGAGGGACATAAACCACATGGGCGGGCTTTTCTTGATCCGTTACCACATAAAGCGGCTCCAGCTCATATGTATCAGAGAGAATTTCGCTTGCTTTATCCGGCGTTATCGAGGCCTCCGGAGACGGCAGAGTGCCTTGAACAGAGGTGTAAAGGTCTGACCGGGAAAAGTCCGTGATCTTCAGATCGGCGGTTCTCACCGTGACATAAACGCTGAACGGAGAATCAAGACCGTTGATTTTCAGTGTTCCGGAATAGCTGTAGTATCTTTCATTTGAAGGTGATTCGTTGCGTTCTTCAAGCTCAACGCTTTCTCCGGCGGTTAAGACCTTTGCTATAAACGCTTCCGCGTACGGCTTGGCCATTTTTCTTGTAACCTTCGGGAAAATCGGATCGAACAAGGATCTGTAATAAAAAGTAACAGGATAATCGTTATCCTCGCGGCTGTCGTATTGATACATGAATACCTTGCCGCTTTCATTGGCGGTCACATTGAGCTGCTCAATCTCATTGGACCAATACAATGACCAAAACGGGGCGTATACGTCTTCCGAAAGCGAGCCGTAAAACGCGTCAAACGTATCCGGAATGTCCAGGGTGTTCTTTACCGCGAGGGTTACTTTTGTCAGTCTGCTGTCAAGACTTTCCGCGGCCGAGGCCGGAGCGGAAATGCCGAGTGACAAAATGAGAGCAAGGATAAAAGCGAAAGTCTTTCTCATGATTACCTCCTTATCAGGCTACAATCGTTTCGTGCTGTTTGCGTGGGAGTGGCTTTACCGGCAGCGTCATTTAAGACGATGAAACGCGGAAAAATGTTCCATATCTCCGATTGCAGCTCCGGTCAGGTATCTTCTGAGCATATCGAACGCGTGATGCGCGGCGGTAATGCGCACTCTGTCCCTGTCGTTGCCCAGCTGCAATGCCCGGCAAAAGGTCTTCTCCGCCGAGGCGAGCGCGACAAAAACGGTACCGACCGCATTACCCTTTTCGTCTGATCCGGGGCCCGCAACGCCCGTGATACCGACAGCGAGATCCGCCTTGAGCAGTTTAAGGGCGCCGTTTGCCATGGCCTGTGCCGTTTCACGGCTCACCGCGCCGAATTGTGTAATGAGATCGGGCGAAACGCCCAGTACGGATGTTTTTGCCTCGATGGCGTAGGATACAACACTGCCGATAAATGCCTGTGACGCGCCCGGAATATCGGTGATGCGCTTCGAAAAAAGGCCGCCGGTGCACGATTCCGCCGCCGCCAGAGTCAGCTTCTTTTTAATAAGGAGCTGCAAAACGGCCTCCTCAAGGCTGTCAACGTCGATGCCGTAAATATAGTCGCCCAGTGTTTTGCTGACCTGTGCGATGACCGGCTTCATCATCCGGTCGGCTTCCTCATGTGTTTTCGCCTTCGCTGTCACCCTGAGGCTTACTTCGCCTGTTTTTGCGTATGGCGCAAGAGTCGGATTGTCCAATGCCGTCATCAAAGGCCTGAGCTTATCCTCCACGGCGCTTTCGCCCATTCCGAAGATCCGGATATTGTGCGAAACAATTTCCGAGTCCGACAAATTCCTGAGGTAGGGAACAGCTCCGGAATGCAGCATCGCACCGCACTCTCTCGGCGGACCGGGCAGCATAATCACATGCTTCCCCCCGGATTCAAACGCGCAGCCCGGTGCGGTACCGCAGCTGTTGACGAGAATAGTGCAGTTCTCGGGCAGATAGGCCTGCGCAAGATTGTTGTCCGTCATCTGCCTATCCAAACCCCTGAAATACCCTCTGATGCGATCGGCTTCCTCTTCATGAAATACGAGCGCTTTTCCGAAGCATTCGGCTACAGTCTGCTTGGTGAGATCATCGAAGGTAGGCCCGAGGCCTCCTGTGGTGATAATGATATCCGCTCTGCTTTTGGCAATCTCCACCGCGCTTTTCAGCCGCTGCGGATTGTCTCCGACCACCGTATGGAAATAGACATTAATACCCAGACCCGATAGCGCTTCAGATATTTCTTTTGCGTCACTGTTGGTGATATTGCCGAGCAGCAGTTCGGTGCCGACCGCGATGATTTCGGCAGAAAAGTTCATGTCAGGCACATTCCTTTCTTCATTCAAGTCACGATGGGGAGCCGTTCAATGCCTTGTATCGCTTCTTGAACCAACGCTTCTATATCCAGCGGTTTTTCCGCCTCGACTACCTCCGATACACTCGGTTTCGTTCTGGGATGCCTCGGTGTGAAGACCGTACAGCAATCCTCATAGGGTAAAATGGACAGCTCATAGGTACCGATCTTGCGCGCAAGGGAGACAATTTCCTCCTTGTCGAAGCCGATGAGCGGACGAAGAACGGGTAAAGATGTGCAGTCTTCGGTTACCGCGAGGGCTTCCATCGTCTGGCTTGCGACCTGCCCAAGGTTCTCGCCGGTACAAAGTGCGCCGCAGCCGTTTTTTTGAGCTATCCTGTCTGCGATGCGCATCATGAAACGCCGCATAATCAAAGTCAGGTATTCCTCGGGACAAAGACGTCGGATTTCTTCTTGAATTTTGGTAAACGGTACTATCTCAACGGTCAGCTTTCCGCAATAGGGAAGCAAAACGGCAGCAATATCAAGAACCTTTTGCTTGGCGAGCTCGGAGGTATAGGGGAATGAAAAAAAGTGTACCGGGATAATGGATATACCCCGCTTTGCGATCATATAGGTCGAAACCGGACTGTCTATTCCACCGGACAGTAAGGATACAGCCCTGCCGCCCGAACCGACCGGAAGCCCGCCGGCCCCCGGTGTGCCGCCCGTATGCACATAGGCGGCAAAATCCCTCACCTCGATGTTCACAATAAGTTCGGGTGTGTGGACATCAACGGTCAGGTGCGGAAAGGCGTCATGCAGCTTCCCGCCGACATAACGGGAAAGGTCGATGGAGGTCATCGGAAAACGTTTGTCCGAACGCTTTGACTCAACCTTAAAGGATCCGGCCTGACTGAGTTCGTCCTTTAAATATGCCCGCGCCGTTTCAAAAATCCGGTCGGCGTCCTTTGGGCACGCTACCGCTCTGGATACCGAAACGACCCCAAATACCTTGCACATTGCGGTAAATGCGCGATCCATATCACAGTTGTCCGAAAGCGGTTCGATATATATTGCAGACTGGGCGGAATATACACGAAATTCACCGAATGTTTTTAGCCTCCGTTCTATATTCGCAATCAGCCTGCGTTCAAATTGCTTTTTGTTCAGGCCTTTTAATATAAGCTCTCCGAGCTTAAGCAGTATCATATCATTCATTCGTATCACCTGGTTTTCCTTGTTATTCATACAATATTTTAAGCGCCGGGTAAACCGATGTCAACTAGTCATCTCAGCGCACCGCATTGAGCAGTACGACGCCGTATCTTATCATGGTTTCGCATATAGTCAATGCAAAGCTATCGGAGGCAAACAATCGTGTGAGTAATATAGGACGCTATGCGATGCGCCTTGCATTCGCATTTGTTATCTGTTTTCCACATAAATGGGACATACGGCTCATATCCTCTCAATAGACAAGTATTGTTTATTTGTAATGCAATACCTGATTTCTGCATGGAGGGATATTCGTTGAAAAAGGCGTTCATTTTTCTATTGGTATTCACTTTTCTGCTGGGCGGTACGGCGTCAGCGACCGAAGAAATAAACATGGATGACTGGGAAGAGGTATTTGACGAGGAAATGTGGGAAACGGTAGAGGCAATCGCAACCGTTTCGGATATCTCCGTCAATGTTCCTTCGGCAATTTTAATGGAAAAAGAAACGGGAACGATTATTTACGAGCAAAATGCACATGAAAGGCTCGCACCCGCCAGCGTTACGAAAGTCATGACAATGCTTCTGGTGGTCGAGGCTATTGAGGCCGGGACATTGAAGCTGACCGACAAGATTACGACAGGTGAGCATGCGGCCGAAATGGGTGGATCTCAGATATATCTGGAGGTAAATGAAGAGATGACCGCTGAAGATATGCTCAAGGCGGTTGCGATAGCGTCCGCCAACGACGCGTCCGTCGCGCTGGCTGAGCATATTGCGGGAAGCGAGGAAGCGTTTGTCAGGCGAATGAATGAAAGAGCCAAGGAATTGAATATGACAGATACGGTTTTTGCCAACTGTACCGGGCTGCCGACGCAAAGCGAGCACTTGACAAGCGCATATGATATCGCAATTATGTCCAGAGAGCTGATCTCGCACGACATTATAAAAAAATTCACCACAATCTGGATGGACACGGTTCGGGGCGGGGAGTTTGGACTCGGCAACACGAACAAGCTAATCCGCTTTTATAACGGCGCGACAGGCCTGAAAACCGGCTTTACACAGGATGCCATGTATTGCCTTTCGGCGACCGCACAGAGGGACGGAGTCGAGTATATCGCAGTTGTCATGCATGCCCAGACCTCGGCCATTCGTTTTGAGAGCGCCAAGGTGCTGCTCAATTACGCGTTTTCCCACTATTCGCTGTTGGATGTATATCCGGCGGAAGCGTTAAAGCCGATACCGGTTACGCTCGGTGAGGTTAAAAACCTGCAGCCGGTGCTTCTTAGCCATCAAAAGCTGCTTGTGGAAAAAATGAAGGTACAGGGCTTGGTGAAAAACGTAACCATCACCGACAACCTTGAAGCTCCGGTAGAGAAGGGGCAGGAGCTTGGTCGTCTGACTGTCAGTGATTCAGACGGAAACGAACTGGCCAACGTTCCGATTGTCGCGGATAACGAAGTCAGAAGATTGAGTTGGGGACAGATATTTTTAAGATATTTGCGGATTTTATTGGCGGGAGACTTGTAAGACGAAAGGATTTGGGATAAACTTTACCATACCTAAAAATGATCAAAGGTAGTTTTATTAATGGATCTTAGGCAATGAGGACAGTGAAAACATGGTTCATACAGATCTTTCCGGCGTTTATCCTTTTATCGGCGAAGACGAGCTAAATCAGATATGGCTGCCGAAAGCCGGCCTTGCACACAAGCGTCTTGAAGAAGAAAGCGAAATGGATGACGGTTATGCGGGCTGGCTTCGGCTGCCTGAACAGCTATGTGGTAATGCGCTTGATCAAATACATGAGACCGCCGACTGTATCGGCAGGGATTCCGATGTCCTGCTGGTCATCGGGATCGGAGGCTCATACCTCGGAGCAAGGGCCGTGATTGAGCTTCTTTGTCTGGAAAATTGCAAAAAGAAAAAAACAGAGGTGTTTTTTGCGGGCACCAGTTTGTCCGGGCGGCATTTCGGAAAAATCCGCAATTATCTCAAAGACAGAGATTTTTCGATCAATATTATATCCAAATCAGGGACGACGACTGAGCCGTCAATCGCATTTCGGCTTTTTTACAGGCTCCTTAAGGAAAGATACGGCGCATCGGCCGCGAAGCGCGTTTATGCCACAACAGATGCAAACGCAGGTATATTACGCAATCTTTCAGCGGCAAACGGCTTTACAACATTTGAAATACCGCGAAACATCGGCGGCAGATACTCTGTACTAACCGCCGCAGGACTTCTGCCCATAGCGGCGGCGGGAATAGATATCGATGCCCTCATAAAAGGCGCCGGACGCGCGCAATCATGCTTTTCGGAAAAAAGCCATGAAAACCCGGCCTGGAAATATGCAGCGGCGAGGCAGGCCTTGTATGCGGGCGGGAAGAAGATCGAAGTTTTATCGGCCTGGTCCCCGGAATACCGTTACCTCGGCGAATGGTGGAAGCAACTCTTCGGAGAGAGCGAAGGCAAGGACTTCAAAGGTATTTTTCCGGCGTATCTGGAGATGACAGCTGATCTGCATTCCATGGGTCAGTATGTGCAGCAGGGCGAGCGCTCTCTGATGGAGACCTTCCTGTGGCTGGATGCCGGTTGTGAGAGCACGGTAATTCCATATGTGGAGGACGATATCGACGGGTTAAACTATCTTGCGGGCAAAAACTTGGATTATATCAATAGAAGCGCATTGGACGGCACAAAGGCTGCGCATATATCGGGCGGGGTTCCGTGCGTGGAATTGAAGGCCGAAACGCTGAGCGCAGGTTCTCTCGGGGCGTTGCTGTATTTCTTCCAGATTTCCTGTGCGATCTCAGGTTATATCAGCGGGGTTTATCCGTTTAATCAGCCCGGCGTAGAGGCTTATAAGCAGAATATGTTTAAGCTGCTCGGAAAACGCCGGAATAATCATAAAGTTTGAATATTCGATGAAAAAAATGCAATTCGGTTGAAGTTGCGGCAGAAGGATGGTACAATGAATAAAATGTCGCAGTTCTATTTTGAACGCGGATAGCTTTGCCGCACAGACTTTGCTTCCCCAATAAAGATACATGATGTGTCAATAAAAAAAGGAGCGTGGTTACATTGGTTAAGGTCATTATGGGGCTTAAAGGCTCCGGAAAAACCAAGCAGCTTATCGAACTGGTTACAAAGGCGGTCGCAGAGGAAAGCGGAGACATTGTCTGTTTAGAAAAGGACCCGAAACTGACATATGACATTCCTTACCAGGCAAGGCTTATTTACGCCAACAACTACGGTTTTGGCACCTTCGAGTTCATGAAGGGCTTTATCAGCGGAATCCACGCGGGCAATTACGATGTCACACATATTTTTATTGATGGACTGTATAAAATGGTCGGACCTGCTTCATATGAAGACACTGAAGCGTTTCTTAACTGGTTAAATGAATTTGGAAAAAAGGAAAACGTAAAATTTACGCTGACGATCAGCGCGGATGTAAATCTCGCAACGGACGGAATACGTAAATATTTTTAGTTTGAGTTTGATTTGAGCCGGTCTGTTCAGCCAGACCGGCCCTTTTGATTGATTATATATGAATACGGAGGAAAGACGGGTTGAAAAAACTGTTTGAAACAGTCGCGAAGAATGTAAAAGACGGGCACGCGCTGGTGCTTGTCAATGTCATTGCCAGCAGCGGTTCCACGCCCAGGGGAGCGGGTGCGACAATGCTTGTGTTTGAGGACGGGCACTCGGAGGGAACAATCGGCGGCGGCGCCGTTGAGTACGAAGCGCAGAAACAGGCCGCAGGATTGTTCAAAGAGAAAAACTCAAAGCTTCTGAGCTATACCCTCAAGCCGAACGATGTTGCCGATCTCGGCATGATCTGCGGAGGGAGTGTTACGGTATATTACCAGTACATTGATCCTGAGGATCAAAAAACAGTTGACCTGTTTTTGTATATCGCGGAATCCTTTGGGCGGGAACAAAGCGCCTGGCTTCTGCGGCGTATTCAAAACGGGGTCCTGACCGGTATGGGTGTTTACGATGACAACGGGCTGCATTTTCTTGAAGATGCCCCGATAGAGCAGATAAAGCCAATTTTGCAAAGCGGTTCCGAGATGCTGCCCGGCGATCCCGCCTATTATATCGAGCCGCTCACACGAGCGGGAAGGGTCTATATCTTCGGCGGCGGTCATGTTGCCCAAGAGCTCGTTCCGGTCATTTCTCACATAGGCTTTACAACCGTTGTGTTTGAGGATAGGGAAGCGTTTGCAGACAAAAAACTTTTTAAAGGCGCAGCCGGCGTCGTACTGGGCAGGTTTGATCAGATCGCCGATTATATAACCATCCGGCCGGAGGATTATGTCATAATCATGACCAGAGGGCATCAGGCGGATTTTGAGGTGCTCCGGCAGACGCTAAGGACGCAGGCGACCTATATCGGTTGCATCGGCAGCCGGAAAAAGGTTGAGGCGGTAAAAAAGAGGCTGATTGAGGACGGTATTTCATTAGCCGATTGTAACCGCATGCGCAGTCCAATCGGGCTTGAAATTAAGGCCGAAACACCGGCTGAAATTGCCGTCAGTATCGCTGCCGAACTGATACTGCACCGCGCTGAAATCGCATAAGACAGCCAAAACCGCCTAATGCCTGCTGAACAAACGCGTTTGTTCAGCAGGCATTAAATAAGGCCATGCAGGTATTCAAAACCGGCATGGCTTTATCTTTGGTTCAGACCGTTTCATCCAGAAACGGTCTGATGACGGTATAGAGCCTCGGGCTGTGTACGACATAACTGGAATGACCCTCGCCCCTCAGTATACACATACGCGCACATGAGATAAGAGAGGCGATATGCTCAGTATGGCTTTTCTTAATCAAGTCTCGGATCCCGGCAAGAACCAGCGTCGGAACCGAAATACGCATCAATTCGGAATCCGAAATGTCAGGCTGCGTGACCATCAGCTTTAGCTTTTCGTTTTTCGTCAGCTTATAGGAAAGCTTCATGATGAGCAAATAAGGCGTCCTGATCCCGCTTGGGTGCGCATTGGCTCCGCATACGATGAGCTTTGAAAGAAGATTCGGATAACCGGACGCCAGCATCAGGCCCAGAATACCGCCGTCGCTGAATCCGAGAATAACCGGCTTTGCGATATTCAGTTTTATGATCAGCTCCGCAATATCGTTTGCCATGACTTTGTAGTCCAGTGTTTGCGTTTTCGTACTGCCGCCGTGCCCGCGGCTATCCACCGCGTACACAAGAAAGCGTTTGGACAGCTCTTGTACAAGCACATCAAAAATGCTGTGATCCTCGCCGTTTCCGTGCAGCAAAATAATCGGAGAGCCGGAACCCGTTTGCTCGTAATATAACGTGACGCCGTTTACGTCGATATACATTGCGGTACTACCTCGTGAACCGTATTTGGCATTATTCGGGTTTTACCATAAAGCAGTATATCATATGCGGAGATACGATGTCCATCAATTCCCTGTGGCTATGTACCACTATATGCGGATCGTACCACGCATATACAGTGTTGCGCTGCCCCCGATCCCGACCCTGCTGCCAAGGTCCCGGCAGATCAGGCTGCCGCCGCGCGCGGACAGCTGCTTTGCCGTCATTTCGGTCTTACCTAACCTTTCGCTCCAATACGGGATCAACATGCAGTGGGAGGAGCCGGTGACGGGATCCTCGTCGATTCCGGCATATGGGGCAAAAAAGCGGGAGACGAAATCGCAGTCTCCGCCTTTTGCCGTGATGATGACGCCGAATGCATCCTTGATTTCCCGGAGCAGGGAAAAGTCCGGAGAAACGCCCGCGACGGTCTTTTGGCTGTCCAGCAATACGAGCAGATCCCGTGCGATATGCGTTTCAAGGATTTTTACGCCGAGAGCCTTTTCCAGCATCGGCGGACTCGCGCACGGTACGGGTTTCTTTTTTGGAAAATCCATCATATAAAGATCGCCGGTTTTTTTGACCGTCAACTCACCGCTTTTGGTTTGAAATCTAACACATCCGGGGTTTGGTTCAATGAAATTAATCAACACAAACGCACTGGCCAGCGTCGCGTGCCCGCACAAATCGATTTCGACTTTCGGCGAAAACCATCGCAGATCGTAATATCCGTCTCGCTTAAGTAAAAACGCGGTTTCGGACAGATTGTTTTCAAAAGCGATCTTCTGCATCACATGCGCATCGATCGGGCGATCCAAAACGCACACGCCTGCGGGGTTTCCCGTAAAAAGCTCTTTTGTAAACACATCGACAGCAAAGTATTCCATTTCAGGTCACGACCTTTCCTTAGTTTGTTCGAGAAGATTAATTACATCGGAAAGCGAAGTCAGGTAAGAATAAAGTAGCTTTTTTGTGTCGGCGTCAGGTTCCGCGAGATCGGGGATCATGACAGGCTTCATACCGGCGTTGTAGGACGACAAGATCCCCATCGGGGAGTCTTCCAGTGCGATGCACGCCTGCGGGGGCAGCGACAGGATTTCGCAGGCCTTAAGATAGATATCCGGCTCGGGCTTTCCTCGTTTAACCATGTCTCCGCAGATAATATCTCCGAAATACCCCCTGATAAAAGCCTTGTCAAGATAGTATTCCGCCCTGTCCCTGTCGGAGGATGTCGCTACAGTAATCGCATATTTATTCTGCCTCAGGTAATCAAGCAGGCTTCTCAGCCCCGGTTTGCAGGGCATCCCGTTTTGCTCAATGTACTCGGTTGTATAATCCGCCATGATTTTTTTGACCGCGGTATAATCAAAATCACCGGAAAGGTGTTCTTTAACCAGCCGCGCCGTATTTTCTCTGTTGAGCCCGATGGCTTTGACGACGAGCTCACGCGGGAGAATATGACCGGTAAGGCGGCCCGCGTAAGCATACCCCTCGACAGCAAGCCGCTCGGTATCAAACATCAGGCCGTCCATATCAAATACGATTCCTTTGATCATCAGATAAATTTCCCCTGTCTGTTCATTTGCCGTAACATCCGGGACATTCAGATAATCTTTCCCGAAAACTGACTGTTGTACAGCTCAAAATACTCGCCTTTCTTTTTCATCAGACTTTCATGGGTGCCTGTTTCGGTAACGCTTCCGTTTTTCATCACGATAATCTGCTCCGCGTCCCGAATCGTTGAAAGTCTGTGCGCAATGATAAAACAGGTTCTGCCGTGCATCAGCTTTTTCATCGCGGCTTGAATCAATTTCTCGGTACGGGTGTCCACATTTGAGGTCGCTTCATCAAGAATCAGGATATCGGGGCTTAAAAGAACCGCACGGGCTATGGTCAGTAGCTGCTTCTGACCTTGCGATAAATTATCGGTTTCCTCATTTAAGACGGTATCATAACCCTCGGGAAGCACTCTGATGAAGCCGTCGGCCATGGCGACCTTGGCTGCGGAAACGATCTGGCCGCGGGTTATAAGTTCGGGGTTTGCGGACCCATAAGCGATGTTTTCTGCAATCGTACCCTCGATAAGCCAGGTGTCCTGCAGCACCATACCGATATGTTTTCTTAGTGATTGGCCGGATAACTCCCGTATATCGATGCCGTCTATTTTGATGGAGCCGCCATCTAAATCATAAAAGCGCATTAAGAGGTTGACGAGCGTTGTTTTGCCCGCACCGGTATGGCCAACGATGGCTACGGTGCGGCCGGGTTCGACGTCTAAATTAAAGTTCTCGATCAGCGTTCGCTCCGAATCGTATGAAAAGAAGACGTTTTCAAATGAAACGGCGCCTTTTATCGTTTCAGGAAGATTTCTTTGCCCGTCGGGCGTCCGTTCCTCCTGATCCAGCAGGTCAAAAATCCTTTCTGCGGAGGCTGCAGTTGTCTGTAGAATTGACATCATATTGGTTATCTGGGTGACCGGGCTTGAGATGAGCTGGGCATAAGCGAACAGGGCTTGAATGTCACCGAGCAAAATGGAACCTGAAACGACCTTCAGGCCGCCGACAACGCAGATGGCAATAAAGGCCAGCTCGTTTACAAGCGATGTCAGCGGATAGGTAAAGCTTGAAGCATATTGCGCTCTTGAAGCTGCGTCACAATATGCGTCACTGATTTTCGCAAACTTATCGGTCGCATGCTTTTCACGGCTAAACGCCTTGATTATTTTGTGGCCTGTAAAGCATTCCTCAACTGAGGTGTTTATGCTGCCCAGCAAAGAAGCCTGACGCTTAAAGTATTTTTGCGACTTTCTGACGATTACGGCTGTAATGATCGTTCCAAGGGGTATCGTGATGATGCAGATTAAAGCAATCAGCGGGTCAATCAACAGCATCGCCGGAATAACGCCGATAATCGTTACGGCGGAGACTATGAGTTCACTAAACGATGTCTGCAGCGCGGTGGATATGTTGTCGATGTCGTTTGTCGCCCTGCTCATGATATCGCCGATCTGGCTTGTATCGAAGAAACGAAGCGGCAGCTTTCCCAGCTTTCTATCAACCCTTTGCCTCAAATCCCGTATAAAGCTTTGCGTCAGACCGACCAGAATATGCTGTTTTATATAACCAAGCACCCAAGTCAGCAGATACAGCGCGACTAAAGCGGTAATTGTTTTGAGAGCGGCATTCAAGTCAAATGCCGTGTTCATTGTAATGCTGATCTGCAAAGAAGAGGTGATGGTCCCAAGCAGCTTTGGGGAAACGATCGTAAATGCCGTTGATAAAACAGACACAAGCGCTGCGATGCCAAGCATCCGCCGGTATGGTTTCAGAAGCGAAAGAAACCGTTTTGCGGTCCTTTTGAAATCCTTTGCCGATGCCCCTTTTAGCTGGATTGCCGTAACGCTTCCCTGTATATGCGGGCCGCTTGTACCCGGTATGATCGTATTTTTGCCAATATCAGCGGGCGCGGAGGCATTTGTTTTCCTTATATTGTTCATGGCTCCGCCTCCGTTGTCAGCTGGGAGCGCACAATTTCCCGGTAGACCGCACAGTGTTCAAGTAACGCCTCATGCCTGCCGGCACCGGCGACTTTACCCTGATCGAGTACGATGATCTGGTCTGAGTCCTTTACCGTGCCGATTCTTTCGGACACAATCACGACACCCGCGTCCTTGGTGTATGCCCTCAAAGCGCTTCTGAGCGCAGCATCCGTTTTGAAATCAAGTGCAGAAAAGCTGTCGTCGAAGAGGTAGAAATCGGATCTTCTGACCAGTGCTCTTGCAATGGAAATGCGCTGTTTCTGGCCTCCGGACAGATTGCTTCCACCCTGCGAGAGTACTGTGTCAAGGCCGCTTCCCGGTGCAAATACAAACTCCGCTGCCTGAGCGACTTTAAGTGCCGTAAGCATATCTTTTTCGCTTGCATTCGGATTTCCGTCCTGAAGAACCGCGCGCAGCGGCCCTCCGAACACATATGGCCTCTGCGGAGATAAAGAGAGCTTCTCGCGCAGGTCATTTTGCTTGATTTCGCGGATATCCGTTCCGTCAAAGGTAATTCTGCCGCCGTTTACATCGCAAAAACGCTCGATTAGGTTGATGATGGTCGTTTTTCCGCTGCCCGTCGGACCGATGATTGCACTGACTTCGCCGCGGCGCAAGCAAAAGCTGACATCCTCGAGAACGGCCTTTTCCGCGCCCGGATATCGGAACGTTACGTTTTCAAAGCGTATTTCCGATAGCGGGCTGTCTTTGCCTTTTTGCACCCCAGCGGACGCACCTGCGTCCGTTGGTCTGGGCTTTGAGATCATCACTTCTTCAAGGCGCCTTGCCGACACCGCTGCCTTCGGAATCCGCGCAAAAAACATTGTGGATTGCACGGCAAAGATTAAAATCTGGGTCGCGTACTGGATGCTGGCCATCAGCGTACCGAGCATAAGCGTGTTATCGCGAATCCGGACGATGCCGTATAGTACGATTCCGATGACGGTCATGCTCATAATGAAGGTGGAAGTAGGATTCAAAATCGCCATGGTCCTGTCAACCTTCGCGTTTGTGTCCGAAAGCTCTCTGTTGATGCCGTCAACTTTTCTTTCCTCAGCACCTATCTTATTGAACGCATGCACGATGCGAATGCCCGAAAGCTTTGTACGGATGGCCTTGTTGAAGCCGTCCAGCAGCTTCTGGGCGCTGTCAAACATCGGAACGGTCTTTTTCACCAGCACAATGGACAAAACCGCTGTGACCGGGACGATAGCAAGCAGAATCAGAGCAATTTTGACATCCATTAAAAATACCATCACGATGCCGCCCAAACAGTTTACGGGAAAACGGATCATAACACGCAGCGCCATGTCCAGCGTCGTTTGTACCTGCATGATGTCGTTTGTGGTTCTCGTTATCAGTGAAGCCTGGCCAAGGCGTTCGACGTCCCTGGGCATCAGGTCCATGACCTTTTTAAAAATGGCGATGCGCATGTTCTTCGCATAACCCTGGGCGGTTCGGATAGTAAAATAATTCTTTGCATATCTGACCACGGCATTGACCAGCGCGACACCGAGCATAATCAGAGCCATACGAGATATGTATGCCATATTTCCGGTCACAACGCCGCCGTCGACGATCTCTTTCATCAGATACGGTAATATAATATCACCCGCAGCATTGATAACAGACCAAAAAACGGCGATCAGCAACCAGAGCCTGACCTTCATCAGTTGGTTTATAAGTGTCTTCACCTGTTGTCCTCGGTTTTTTCTTACCATTCTATTGCAGCAGCCGTATTTTTGCAAGGCAAGAGGGCAAATACCTTATGGTCATATTTAACCGGTCGTTCTTATTGCCGGCCTTTCCTGACGGTCAGGATGACGCCGCACAGGATCGTTCCGAAAACAAAAATCAGAAAAAAAGGCGTAAACCAGCCGGGAAGAGGAGAAGCTATTGTCATAAAATAAGTAATGGTGAAAAAAACCAAAATGACCTCCAGCTTTAGTGCGATGAGCATGGTTTTTGTGCAGGTATACACGGCCGGTATGTTTTCTTCTTTTATTTTACCGGGTATGTTCCATATGGCCGGCAAAAAAGTAACCGCTGTGATTAGTCCATATAAAAAAACAGATATGCCCGGTAAAAACCACAGCTCGTCTTTATTTCCCCATCTGTCTATTTCCCCGGCAGCATTAAAGTGGGCGGGGATCTTTTCGGGCAGGTTTTGCCACTTTGCTGACACAAAGGCAAACATTGCAAGAAGAAGCAGAAGGCAAATCAGTTCAAGGAGCAGTTGGAAACGCGTATGCTTCAGTTTCATGATAACCTCCTTTGAGCGAAGTCAGTGCAGCCGCAGCTTCATCGGTATGTATCCGGCCAGCGGATCAGGCTCGGTAAACCCAAGAGACCTATACAACGGTATGCCCTCCGGCGAAGCATTCAGATCAATACGGGATACCTTACGCTGTGCGGCTTCATCGATCAGAAACCGGATGACCTGGGTTGCGATACCTCTTCGCCGGTATTCGGGTAAGGTGTAAACATTCAACATGGTACCGATTATTCCCGTAATAAAGGAGGGATTCGCAGGCATTTCGCTAATGACGAGAAACGCTGTGGATATGCAGCGCCCGTTAATATGAGCAAGCGCTGCAATAAAATCGATATCAATGTGCTTTCGGAAATAACCCCGCAGCTGCCGGCGAATAGGCGCAGCATTGTCCGCTATAAGCCCGAGGTCGGAAACAAGATAGCCGATTCTCAGGTCAATGAGCGTATCAATGTCCTTAAGACCGGCTTTTCGAATAACCATTTTCATCCTCCTCCCGCAAAGACGAATCAGAACAATTTATAAAGAAGGATATAGCGTGAAAAAACCTTTCATGCACGGAAGAAATCGATTTAGCTGCCAAATATGACGGCGGCCATTTGCTCCTCAGCGCGAAACAGGTTTCGCACAATCGATTTTCCCTGACTATTTGCGCTGCCGCTTTGCGGCAGAATGGAGATTAATATCTTAGCTTATCAAACGCTGTCTTTAACGAACCTTCGCCTTCCTGCATTTCAGATATAACACACTATCCGATGAGACGATTTTATAAACGGAAGTCTGCGAGCAGCCGGTCTGGTTCTCTTCGATTGTCATATCCGAAACAATGCTGCTGATGATTATCGGTAAATGCAGGTTTTCCATTCAAACCGCCTTATTGAAAAAGGCGTTATCGCCAAACATACTGCGATAACGCCATATCGGTTATTTTACGTTGACGGTGTTTTCCTTTAGAAGAACATCGTGCGCGCCGCCCTCAATGATAGAGGTGGAGGAAATCAGCGTGATCTTTGCTTTTTTCTGGAGCTCGGGTATTGTGATTGCGCCGCAGTTGCACATGGTTGAGCGTATCTTGTTTAGCGTTAAGGTTACGTTATCCTTCAGGCTGCCGGCGTAGGGGACATACGAATCAACGCCCTCTTCAAAGGAAAGATCCTGGGCCCCGCCCATGTCATAACGCTGCCAGTTTCTTGCCCGCGCCGAGCCCTCGCCCCAATATTCCTTCATATAACTGCCGCCTACGCTGACCTTACTGGTCGGGCTCTCGTCAAACCGGGCAAAATAGCGCCCAAGCATTAGAAAATCGGCGCCCATAGCCAGCGCGAGCGTAAAATGGTAGTCGTGAACGATTCCGCCGTCAGAGCAGATCGGGATATAAACGCCGGTCTCTCGGAAATACTCGTCTCTGGTTCCGCTTACGTCAATCAGCGCTGAAGCCTGACCGCGGCCGATGCCCTTTTGCTCGCGTGTTATACAAATTGAACCGCCGCCGATGCCGACCTTGATGAAGTCGGCCCCGCAATCGGCAAGAAAGCGGAAGCCTTCGCCGTCTACGATATTGCCCGCTCCGATTTTTACCGTATTGCCATAATTTTCCCTTACCCAGGTAAGTGTTCGCTTTTGCCATTCGGTAAAACCCTCGGAGGAGTCGATGCAAAGCAAGTCGGCCCCGGCTTCAACGAGAGCCGGAATGCGTTCCTTGTAGTCTCTGGTGTTAACACCGGCTCCGACAATATACTTTTTGTTTTTATCCAGCAGCTCCAACGGGTTTTCCTTGTGCGAGTCGTAGTCCTTTCGGAAAACGATGTGCATGAGCCTGCCATCCTTATCGATGACCGGCAGCGCATTGAGTTTATGCGCCCAGATGATGTCGTTTGCTTCCTTCAAGGAGGTTCCGGCCGGAGCGGTGACGAGTTTTTCAATCGGGGTCATAAATGTGCGCACAAGCTCGTCGCCCGTCATTCTGCTGACACGGTAGTCACGGCTTGTGATGATGCCCAGAAGACGCCCGAAGCTGGTGCCGTCTTCAGTAACGGCCACGGTTGAGTGGCCTGTTTTCTGTTTAAGCTGCAAAATGTCACGCAGCGTCGAATCGGGGCTGATATTCGAATCGCTGACAACAAAACCGGCCTTATAGGATTTGGCTCTGCCGACCATCGCGGCCTGGTTTTCTATCGACTGAGAACAATAGATAAAAGAAACGCCGCCCTCCTTGGCAAGAGAAACGGCCATCCTGTCGTCCGAGACCGACTGCATAATTGCGGAGGTCATCGGGATGTTCATATGAAGAGCAGGTTTTTCGCCGCGCTTGTATTTCACCAGAGGCGTTTTCAAGCTCACATTATCCGGGACGCAGTTTTCTCCCGAATAACCCGGAACAAGCAAAAACTCCGCGAACGTGCGCGAGGGTTCATTGAGAATATATGCCATACCGTCAACTCCTTTTCGTTTCATTGTGACCGCCTATTCAGGTTATTATAGCACCGGATTTTCCGTTGTCAACATTTTATCCTTCCGGAATCGGTGTTCTACAGCCATTTGCCGGAAAACGGTCAAAACTAAAACGAAGCAAGGCCGCGAAAGCGAGATGCACCCGCACATCCCGCTTGTCACCGCAGCCCCATTGATTTTACTTGCTTTTTTCGATCGGTTATTTTTCTCCTCTCGCACACCATTCATGGTATTGGCGCAGCAAAGAAATCGTTAAACTGTACGAGATTTTTGCCACATCATCGGAGATAATATTCATTGCCGGATGAAAATTGCCTTGCCTCAGGGGGACGGAAGCATCATAAGCAATTTTTGACACATTTTCGGTTGTAAAATCAATAAATCCGTTAAAATTCCTCATTGCTTAATACCTTCCTTGCCATAAGTTTATTTCAATCTATATAGCCGTATTATTTTTCGTGAAAAACGAAAAATAACACGGCTAAAATAACGCCATATTTGTACTTGAATTATCTGCCTTTCCACACAAAAATGAACCCATAATAGGTATACTATCTACATTTTTATTGGAGATCAGTATAAATAAAAACAATAACAAAAATGATCATACCGGTTGACTTTTGAGCAATCTCTGCATATACTACAAAAGAACATACGTTCGATTATAGT
>LSQX01406096.1_pt1 | contig 28551 bp, 17 predicted proteins | sample 654561 | NCBI WGS metagenome assembly LSQX01 (sample SAMN04489861, study PRJNA283612) | anaerobic digester metagenome | isolation source: 4 biogas reactors fed with cattle manure at either 37C or 55C with and... | place: Denmark: Kongens Lyngby | collected 2014
GAAACGGGCCGGAGCGTCGGTTTCATGTAAATCGCACGCTCTTTTTTTGTGGTCAGCAGTTTGATGACCGGCGGCAGAATCAGCGGCACCAGGGCCATATAGGAATAGCAGGCCACGGCCGTCGCGCCGATAATATGCGGCGCCAGCTGCGCCGTCACATAAATCGTCGTCGGCCCCTCCGCTCCTCCGATAATGCCGATCGAGGCGGCTTCGTTGAAGGAAAAACCGAACAGCAGGGAAAGGAAAAAAGCAAAGTAAACGCCGAACTGAGCGGCTGCGCCCAAAAGCAGCGTTTTAGGGTTGGCGAGCATGGGGCCGAAGTCCGTCAGTGCACCGAGGCACAAGAAAATAAGAGGCGGGAGAATCTGCCACATGATCCCGAAGGAAAAGAAGATCGCCAGCAGGCCGAGCGGTTTTGTCGGAATTTCCGCCTGGTTGGTCTGCTGCTGGGTGACGACAACGGCGATGACGTCTCCGGCTTCGACGTGCTGCCCTTCCTTGACCGTGATTTTCTTGACCCGCCCGAAAACGGGCGCGCTTACGGCTTCGCCGTCTGTTTGTGCGATGGCCGTATCTTTGCTGAAAACGGCCCCCTCGGACAAGGCGATGTGACTGATGATCCCCGGCTGTTTGGCTTTGATTTCATGCTCATAGTCCATCAGCCCTCCCACGGGCAAATTGACGAGCATAACCGCGAAGCCGATGGGCAGCAAAAGAAGAGGCTCCATCTTTTTGCCGATCGCCAGATAAATCAAAACACTGCCGATAATAAGCATGACAGCATTTCCCCAGGTAAAAAACTGAAAGCCTGTTTCTAAAAAGCCGAACACGTCGAGTCCTCCATTAAAATAGTAATCAGGTTAATAAACCTGTTAGTTTTTAAGCACAGTGCGTCAGAGACTTGTACGCATCTTTTGTGCCGGATGTTCCGATAGTTATTGGAGCGAAGATCAAACAGTATTTAAAGTACACACTATTTATTCATAAATTTTGTTATTTTTTCCGTGACGACTTTGGTTACCCAGATGGTGAACCAGAGGACCACCAGTAGTAAAAAGACGACGCCGAGTCCGCCTCCGGAGATTTTTAAAGCTAAAGCCATGTCCGTCATAACATTATTCCTTTCCTTAATGATTTTGTTCGAGTCGTTTTTCTTTACCCTATGGTTGCCCTGTGGAGTTTTCGGCCCCCGGCCTGGCAAGCCCGCGGACGATCTGCGAACGGATAATACGCGGCAGGATCATATGGTGATGCGGGCAGATGGAGCGCGGGTTCTGATAGCAGCAGTTGGCAAAGCCCACCAGATAGTCGCGCAGTTCATGGAAACGCACGATTTCATCGACAAAGCCTTTCTTCGCACAATATACAGGCCCTGACGTCTCGTCATAGTGCTTGACCATTTCGTTCATTTTGCCGATGACCGGCCCCAGCGGCCGGCCCGCGTCTTTTTCCTTTACCAGTCTGCGCGCGTAGCTGGCGGCGGCGGCTGTTTCTCCATGCATGACGTTGATTTCCGTGGTCGCCGTGCCCAGTGAAAAGGCGTTGTTGTTGTTGGCGGTAGGCCCGCCCAGTACGTAGTGCGCGGCCGCCGTGCCTTTGCGCAAAACGACCAGTATCATCGGCAGACGCGAGTTTTCAATAGAATAAATCAGCGACTGGCCCAGGCCGAGCAGTTCCGCCTTTTCGGCCGTGTCGCCTACGTCGATGCCGGAGGTGTCCTGAAACCAGATCAGCGGTACCTTGTCGCGTGAGCACAGTGTGACAAACTCGTTCATCTTGATGAGCCCCTGGCGGTAGAGTTTGCCGCCTACGGCCATATACTCGTTGGTGTACTCCGGATAATTGGGGAAGGCGCCCTGGCGGTTGCCGACGACGCCCATCAGATAACCGTCCACCTTGACCAGGCCGCAGTACATTTCCGGTCCGTAGTCGGGGCGAAATTCCATGTGCTCCGAGGAGTCCACCAGGCGAGCCAGCACCTGCTCAAAATCATAAACGCGTTTTTTATTGACTGGAATGATCGAGGCGATTTCCGACGGAGGATAGGCGGGGCCGGCCGGCTCGGCCACGCGGAAAAAGCGCGGCCTGTAAGCGGGCAGATCGTCCATATAGTCTTTGATGGCGTCGAGCACCTGCGTTTCCTCGTCAAAGACCGCACGGAAAAAACCCGTGACATCGTAATGTATTTTCACACTGCCCGGCGGCACGGATTTGAAATGACGGGTGGCGTCGATGAGCTCTTCGGCGCCCGCCTCATCAAAAAAACCTTTGGGGGACATGCCGCTGACAATGCCTCCGCCGCCTACGGCCATATTGGCTTTTTTGTGCGCCAGTAAAATTGTCGGGCTGATCGACTGATAGCCGCCGCCGGCGGGATTGGTGCCGTAAATACCCGCGATAATCGGAACGCCCATCTGCTCGAGCTCGGCGTGGCGGAAAAAGCAGGTGCCCTGTCCGCGCCGGTTGGCGTACATCTTCTCCTGCTCGGGCAGTTTCACGCCGGAGCAGTTTACCAGCCACACCAGCGGAATGTTCAGGATTTTAGCAATATCCGTGACGCGCAGGTTATTGTCCGGCTGTCCGGCAATCCACGCTCCCGCCATCCATTTATTGTTGAAGCCGATAAGCGCGCACCATTTGCCGCGGATGCGGGCCAGGCCGTCCACCACGCCGGTGCTGCCGGACTCTTCATTTTCCGGATCGAAAATACTGTGCAGTGGACGGAAAGTGCCGGGGTCAACCAGGTATTCGATGCGCTCCCAGACGCTCATCTCGCCCCGGTTATGAAGTGTTTCAAGAGAGATGCCGACGTTTTTGATCCGCTCCACCTCAGCATCGACGCTCTTCATGATCTGTTCGAGCTCGGCGCGGTTGGTCTGCATGCTTTCGATCTGTCTGGGGGAAAGAGCCTTGCCCAGCGGGTCCATTTTTTCAAAATATCGCTTCATGGATTGCTCCTCATGATTGATGCCCCTCCCTCGCGCATTTTCCCATGCGGAGGGAGGGTATGTTTCAAAGACAAGAAGGGGTGTTGCCCGCCTACACGCGGTTGGGTGCAAATCCCATCTGCGCGTTGGCGACGATCATCGTGTGCATGTTTGATGTGCCTTCCAGCGTTTCAAACTGCTTCGAGTCGCGAAGGAAGCGGCCGCAGGGATATTCGTCGGAATAACCGAACGACCCGTAGAGCTTCATCGCTTCGTTGGCGTCATGGACGACAACTTTTGCACTGTAGAGTTTGGACATGGAGGTTTCCAGCACATTGGGAAGCCCTTTATCCTTGAGCCAGGCGGCGCGATAGACCAGGTACGCCAGCGTGTCGTGGCCTAGTTTCATATCCGCCACCTGCTGCTGGATGAGCTGGTAGCGGCCGATCTGTTTGCCGAACTGGGAGCGCTCGGTCGCATAGCGCGAGCAGGCTTCCAGTATCGCCCCGGAAAGCCCCAGGGCGCCCGCCGAGCAGCCCAGTCTTGTGGCGTTGAGCTGCGTCATGCAGATCTGAAAGCCGCGGTTGAGTTTGCCCAGCAGGAGGTTTTTGGGGACCTTGACATCTTCGAAGGTGATTTCCGCCGTATCGGAGGCCCACAGGCCTACTTTTTCGTTGATCTTCCGGCGCGTGATGCCCGGAAGGGAATAATCCATGATAAAGCAGCTCACGCCGCTGGCGCCCGCGTCCTTGTCGGTTTTGACGTACAACAGGCCGTGATGGCAGATCGACCCGTTGGTGATCCACATCTTGTTGCCGTTTAGCAGGTAGTGGTCGCCCTTGTCCACGGCCAGGCATTTCATCGCGGCCACGTCGGAGCCGACATCCGGTTCCGTCATGGCGAAGCTGCCGATGTATTCTCCGGAGACTAATTTAGGGATATAATGCTCTTTTTGTTCTTCCGTGCCGAATTTCTGAATGGTGAGCGCCGGCCCCCAGCACTGCATGTTGAAGGCCATGCGCCAGGAGGTATGTACTTTGGCCACCTGCTCGATCGCCAGCGCGCCTTCCAGAAATCCCATGCCGTTGCCGCCGTATTTTTCGTCGATGCAGAAGCCGAAAAATCCCAACTCCGCCATCTTGTCATAGATTTCTTTGCGCCAGAAGTGATTTTTCTCATCTTCTTCGACATACGGCGCGATTTCCTTTTCGGCGAAACTCTTCGCCGTCTCCTGAATCATTCTTTGTTCCTCTGTTAAGGCAAAATCCATATTAGTTTCCTCCCGGATTGTTATTGTGTCTGGATTCCCGCCTTTGCGGGAAGGGCCAGGGCAGTCAAAACAGTTTGATCCGGCATGTTCTGCGTGAGCCGGGTTTTCCTGCCGTGTTATTTCCTTTCAATTACCATGCAAATTCCTTGCCCGCCGCCGCCGCAGATTGTTTCCAGTGCGAAGCGCGCGTCGCTGCGCTGCATTTCGCCCAACAGTGTGACCAGACGCATGGTACCTGTGGCGCCGATGGGATGGCCCAGGGATATGCCGGAGCCGTTGACGTTGACTTTGGCGTCCATCTGCTCGTCGGAAAGCCCGGCCAGGCGTGAATCCGCCAGGCACTGCACGGCAAACGCCTCCTGAACTTCGATAAGGTCCATATCGTCTATGGTCCGGCCGATTTTTTTGAGCGCCTTTTCCACCGCGGCCGGAACCGCGGGGTAGGTAAGCGTAGGATCGGTGGCCGCCACCGCGCAGGAGCGGTAGTAGGCCAGCGGCTTGATGCCCAGTTCCCTGGCTTTCTTTTCCGAGGCGAGAATCACGACGGCGGCGCCGTCGTTTTCAGACGAAGAGTTGCCGGCCGTACAAACCCCGCCTTCGTAAACCGGCTTGAGTCTGGCCAGGCGCTCCAGGGTGGTGTCTTTGCGGGGACCTTCATCCGTGCTGAAATAAATGTCCTGGCCGCTTTTATCCTTACCGGTGAGTACAGGGACGATTTCGTCTTTGAACTTGCCCGCCTCCTGCGCCGCCAGCGCGCGCTGGTGTGATCTGAGCGCCCAGCGGTCCGCCTCTTCGCGGGTGATTTTTTCATTTCTGGCCGCCGCCTCCGCCCAGGTCATCATCGAGCTGAGTTCTCCGTAGCGCCAGATAGGCTGGCTCATCACGCGGCCGCGCTGGATGCGGTCGTACAGCGGGATGCCCCACATGGCGAGTGCGCCGTGGCCGCGTGGCATGAAGCCGTATTTTTCGTGGCTTTTTCCACCCAGGCCCCATTTGATGTCGCCGGGGATGTACAGCTCCCCCTGGCTCATCGATTCCATGCCGCCGGCGATGACAATGTCGGCGTTGCCGGTTTGTATCTGCAGCGCCCCGTAATAGATACTCTCCAGTCCCGAACAGCAGCGCCGGTCGATCATGCCGCCCGGTACTGTGTCGGGCCAGTCGGCGTCCAGCACGGCCATGCGCGCGCCGTTGGCGCACTCGCCGTTTTGGTAGGCGGACGCCATGATGACATCATCCACCTGAGCCGGCTCAATGCCCGCTTTTTTGACTGCCGCCTTGAGTACCGTGCCGGCCAGGCGATAGACGGCCACATTTTTGAGAGACCCTCCGTATGCCCCGATGGGCGTGCGCGCGCAACTGATAAAAACTACATTTTCCATAATCAAACCCCTTTAAATTTTTTTAACGATGCTTGCTTTCAGGCCGCAAAGCGGCGCTTGTTAAGGATTGCCGACAGTGTGTATCGACTGACGGCATCGCCATATGGGGCTCTCCAGCGAGGGTTTTCAACGCCCCACCTCGTTGTTTTTGTTTTTTGCCGGCAGATACGAATGATAAACGGGGTCATACATTTTGGATCTGATGAATCCGGGCAAATCACTCGGTTCCGCCATGGCGGTCAGTTTCCCGTTGTAGGCAATTTTTGCCACGGCGATCGCGATGTGCAGGGACACCTCGCGGATGCGTGACAAGGACGGGAAAATCCGGCCCTGGGCAAAATCTTCCTTCATGACTTTTTCTTCCACGCACCTGGCGGCGGCCGCAAACATTTCATCCGTAACTCTTTTGGACTCCGAGGCTGTCACGCCCAACCCCACACCGGGGAAGACATATACATTATTTGCCTGCCCCGGCAAGAATGTTCTGCCGTTGAGAGTAACCGGGGGAAAGGGACTGCCGCTGGCAAAGACGGCCCGGCCGTCCGTGAAGCGGTAAGCGTCTTGTGCAGTGCATTCCGATTGTGAGGTCGGGTTGGAAAGAGCGAAAATAATCGGGCGTTCATTCAGGCGGGCCATGGCCTGCAGTATTTCGGGAGAAAATGTTTTGGGCTGTCCCGATGCGCCGATGAGGATGGTAGGCTCAATGGCATTGATCACGGAAAGCAGATCACGGTGCCGGGAAAAGTCGTGGGCGAAGGGGCGCTTGTGCTGTGCCAGATCCGTCCTTGCGGCCACCACCAGACCTTTGGAATCCACAAACCAGCAGCGGCCGCGAGCCTCTTTTTCCGAAAGACCCTGTTCGGTCATTGCGCGGACCGCCAGATGGCCGATGCCCAGGGCCGCCTCTCCCGCGCCCAGAAACACCAGTCGCTGATCTGTAATTTTACCGCTGATCTTACGCAGCGCAGAATAGATACCGGCCAGCGCAATGCCGGCTGTGCCCTGAATGTCGTCGTTGAACATGCAGTATTGATCACGGTATTGGGCCAGCAGGCGGAAGGCATTTTGATTTCCGAAGTCTTCATGTTGAATCATGACATTCGGGAAGACTTCATTTGCCGCCTTCATGAACTCGTCAATGATTTCATCATAGGCGTCGCCCCGCATGCGCGCCTCGGGCAGGCCGATATATTGCGGGTCGCTCCACAGACTTTTATTGTCGGTTCCTACATCGATCATGACCGGAAGACAGCTGGTGGGTTCGATTCCCGCGCAGGCCGTATATAAAGAGAGCTTGCCCACGGGAATGCCCATGCCGTTTGCCCCCAGATCGCCCAGGCCCAAAATGCGCTCACCGTCGGTAACCACGATGATGCGCACATGGCGGTGCGGCCAGTTGCTCAAAATTTGTCTGATGTGGCCGCGGTCTTTTTTGGTGATAAACATGCCTCGGGGGCGGCGGAAAATTCTGCTGTATTCCTGACAGGCAAGCCCCACGGTGGGCGTGTAAACAATCGGGCTGAGCTCCTCGAGGTTGTCCATGAGGGTCTTGTAAAACAACTGCTCGTTACGGTCTTGCAGGCCGATCAGATAAAGGTATTTTTCCAGGCTATTGGGCTTGCGGTGGAAATTGTTTAAAATATGCTGAACCTGCTGCTGCTGCGACGAAACGCGCGGCGGCAGCAAACCTTGCAGCCCCAGTGCTTTTCGTTCCGCTTCGGTAAAAGCAGTTCCTTTATTCAGATACGGGTCCTGAAGCAGATTGATGCCCCGGGGATATTTTGTTTTTATCGTCATAGTCTTACTTTTCTTGTATCATGACGCGGATTGTGTCGCCCCGTCACGGTATTTTTCCTGAAGATATTTTTCCATGGTCTGGGGAAACATTATCCAGGCAAGTAAATCTTCATCTGTATGCGCCAGATCGCCGATGGTTTTTTTAGCGTCTTCGATTTCCGGCGCAAGAAGATCGGCGGGTCGGCAGGTGATCGGTTCCTGCCCACGCTTATAGTTTTTCAGAATTTTGGCGCTGAGCTCTTTGTCAATCGGCACGGGGGTTTTTCCGTAAAGCCCCAAAACCAGGTCCTTGAGCTGGTTGGAAATCCGGACATAGCGGCCGAAAAGAACATTGAGCACGGCCTGTGACCCGATAATTTGCGACGATGGGGTGACCAGCGGCGGGTAACCCATGTCTTTTCTGGTCTGGACGATTTCCTGGTGAATTTCACTCATTCTGTGCAATGCATTCATTTCCTTGAGCTGACTGACGAGGTTCGAGATCATCCCGCCCGGAATCTGGTGCGCGAGCACCTCGCTGTCGATGATCGAGAGCTTTTGATTGGCAAGAAGATGTTCATACTTGGGCGCGATCTGTTCCAGGTGTTTGCTCATTTCCAGCAGAGAGTACAAGTCTATACCCGAATCCCTTTCCGAGCCCTTAAGCGCTGCCACAATCGGCTCCAGCGCCGGCATCGAGGTGCGCAGCGCGTAAGGAGCCAGGCAGGTGTCGATGATGTCCACGCCCGCCTCGATGGCTTTGAGGTAGGTCATGCTGCCCATGCCGCTGGTGTAATGCGTGTGCAGATGCAGGGGTACTTTTACCTCTTTTTTCAAGGCGGTGAAAAGATCATAGGCGTCGTAGGGAGAAAGCAGGCCGGCCATGTCTTTGATGCAGATGGTATCGGCGCCCATGCTTTCGAGTTCTTTGGCCTTGGCCACATAAAAATCCAGTGTGTAGATTTCGCCGCCGAGGTGGCTTTCGGTGAGCGAGTAGCAAACCGCACCCTCCACATGCTTGCCGTTGGCTTTGATTCTTTCCACGCAGGTTTCTATATTGCGAAAATCGTTAAGCGCGTCGAAACAACGGAAAATATCGATGCCGATTTCGCAGGACTTGTCCACAAAAGCCCGCACAACGTCGTCTGCATAATGCCGGTAACCGACCAGGTTCTGTCCGCGCAAAAGCATGGTGAAGGGGGTTTTCTTCACATATTTCTTGAGAATCCTTGGCCTCGACCAGGGGTCTTCGCCCAGAAACCGGTGCATCGTGTCAAAAGTTGCGCCACCCCAGACTTCCATGGCCCAGAAGCCGCATTGATCCATTTTTTCGGCAATCGGGATCATGTCTTCCGTTTTCATGCGTGTGGCGTAAATGGACTGATGTCCGTCGCGCAGAGTGTTGTCCTGTATCCTGATCGGGTTGGCGGGAAACACCTTTGTATTTTTCATCAGCTTATCGCTCCTTTAGGTATAGTCTTAAGCGGCTTCCTGCCGCGAAAGGCTCCCGCATACCTTATAATGATAATTCCAGCAAGTAATATACCAGTCCTTTATCTGATGTCCCCGAGCGTGGAGTGCTTGTCTGGAGGGCTGTTCTTTTTTGTTTTTGATGTATTTAGACGCACTGTGCGCAGAGCTTTAATGTTGACAAATATGTATTTATTGTATACAACAACACCGCTAAATGTATATATAATAAACAATAAAAATGAGTGGCAGTAATGGTGCGGAAAGAAATAACAAAAAAGTACATAACAGGCGCCGGGGCAGTCAACGAGCCGGAGGCAGGCAAGGACATGCACATCGAAGAACTGGACGCGGCATTCGATGAGATGATCGGTGCGGACATTGCTTTTCGCAAGGCGCTGGCGGTTGCTCAGAAAGCGGCAAAAACCGATATTGCCGTTTTGATCATCGGTGAAAGCGGCACAGGTAAGGAAATTCTGGCGCGCGCCATTCATCAGATCAGCACTCGCCGGGAAAAGCCGCTCATCGATGTGAACTGCGCGGCCATTCCGGACACCCTCATTGAAAGCGAGCTTTTCGGTTATGAAAGAGGCGCCTTCACCGGTGCGCGCACCGAAGGGCGCAGAGGCTACTTTCATGAAGCGCACGGAGGCACGATTCTGCTCGACGAAATCGGCGACTCGTCTTTGTCCGTACAGTCCAAGCTCCTGCGCGTGCTGGAGTCCGGGACTTTTAAAAGGGTGGGCGGGACAAGAAATGTCAAGGTTGATGTGCGGATTGTTTCAGCGACCAACCAGGACCTGGCTGAACTGATCGAGCAGAAAAAATTTCGCGAAGACCTTTATTTCCGTCTCAATCCCTTTACCATTGTACTTCCCCCCCTGCGGGAGCGCACAGGCGATATACCTCTCCTGGTCGATCACTTTCTGAATTCCGGTGATGAAGGCCAGAAGCATAAATATAAATTTTCAGGGCCTGCGCTCAGATGCATGCAGTCATATCACTGGCCCGGAAATGTGCGGGAGCTCAAAGGCGTGGTCAGTTACGCTCTTAATATGACGCACTCACCGGTAATCGACCCATCTTCACTTCCCAAATTTCTTTTCTCCGGGCCGGATGGACCGCTTTTAAGCGATGGCTCCGGCTCTGCAGAAGATACGTCCTGCTACAATCTCATTGAGGCGGTTCGCGATCTGGAGCGCAAGCTCATCAGTGATGTGCTGGCTGTAACCTCCAACAAAAGCCAGGCAATTAAAATGCTCGGCATCAGCAGGAGAACTTTTTATCTGAAATTGAAGGAATACGGTCTGGACAAGTAAATGACAATGGTTGGAATGACTTATGCATAAAATACTAGGATAACTGGAACCAAAAACTATGAGCACGAACGGTAATTTGACTAAAGCGGCAAAAGCCGCTAAAAAAAATGATGAAGGCGTGACTATTGTAGAGATATCGCCACGTGACGGGCTGCCGGAGGTGTGCGAAGGCTCGTCGACTGCCGATAAAATCAAATACATCAATAAATTATCGGAAACCGGGCTCAAAAAAATCGAATGCGCATCTTTTGCTCATCCGAGCCTTTTGCCGCAGGGATACGACGCGGAAGTGCTCATCGCCGGCATTACCAAAAAGCCCGATGTCACCTATGTGGGGCTGGTGCCCAATGAAATCGGTTGCCGCCGCGCGGTCATTACGCAAATTGACGAAATCCTGGTGCTTTTGTCGGCCAGCGAAACCTTCAACAAAATAAACCTGGGCTGGACGCTCAGGGAAAGCCTCAATAAAATGCTTCCCGCTGTTCTCGATACGGCGATGAAAAATTCGCGCACCATCAGGATATATCTGATGACGGCTTTCGGCTGCCCCTACACCGGGGAGGTCGGTATAGAGGAAATTATCCAGCTCCTGCTGAAGCTCAGCTACATGGGGGCTTCGGAAATCGTGCTGGTCGATTCCACCGGGATGGCCAACCCCGGTTCGGTCAAATCAATGATGAAAACCATGCTGGATTTACAGCTCGACACCAGACTGGCCGTTCATTTTCACAACACCAGGGGGACGGCAATTGCAAATTGTGTGGCCGCCTACGAGGCGGGCATCCGTATTTTCGACGCGTCGCTGGGCGGTATGAGCGCAACGCCCTATGGAGCCGCCCGGCAGGATATCGGCTACTGGAACGTGCCTACTGAGGACCTGGTTCATTTGTTTGAAGAAATGGGCATCAAAACAGGGATCGACCTGGAAAAACTCCTGGATTGCGTTCGTCTGGCGGAAAAAATGGCCGGTTTTCCTCTGCCGGGTCATCTTTTGCGGGTGGGCCGTGCTTCACAGACGGTCGAAATACCGCAATACCTGCGCGAGCACCGGATTATTGACCACTGAGTGAGCGGGGTATGTGCCTGAACCGACCTTTGAGATTGAAGTATGTTTATTTAATATACACATGGCGCAGCCGTGTGTGAATCTTGGCCGAGCATGAACCGATTGATGGAAAAATTGAGGAGGTCTCATTATGAACATTGCGGAATTGGCTTTAAAGAATCTGGAAGTGGGTGAACATGTAAGCTACATTTTCGAGGGGCGTGAAATCACCAATGTGGAAATGGATCGCGCCGCCCGGAAATTCGGCAACGCGCTGAAAAAACTAGGTGTCTCACGCGGCGATCGGGTCATCATGCAGATGCCGAACTGCCCGGAGGTGCTTCAGTCTTTTCAGGCTATATGGAAAATCGGCGCGATCGCCCTGCCGATCAACTATCTGGTAGGCCAGGAGGAAATCAATTTTATTTACAAAGACAGCGGGGTGCACACAGTCATCACCTCGCCCGAGTATCTCGACAAGGTGAAGACAGCTCAGTCCAAATCCGGGGTCGTCAAAAACATCATTGTGGTAGCCGACCAGCCGTATGAAGGGGCGCATAACTTCGGTGAACTGGTGGAAGAAAGCGACGATACGCTGGAAATAGTGCAGACCGACGACGACGATGTCGCCACGATGATCTATACTTCAGGAACAACCGGCACGCCCAAGGGCGTCATGTTGACACACGCGGGACTGTCCCACTCGGCGCATATGCAGCAGGAGACGACTCGTCAGCCGCAGGACCTCGTTTCACTGGCAATTTTGCCGCTTTGCCACTCTTTCGGCGTGGCGGTGATGAACGGGGCGTTTTTACGCCTCAAGGGCAAAGTCGTCATCATGCGCCAGTTCAACCTCGAGCAGGTATTTGCCTATATTGACAAGTACAAAGTACAGTCCGTCCCCATCGTTCCGACGATGATCGTTTATATGCTGATGTTTCCGGATTACGCCAAATACGACATCAGTTCCGTCAAATACTGGGTATGCGGCTCTGCGCCTTTGTCGCTCGATACCTGGAATCAGTTCAAGGAAAAATTCGGCATGGAGATAGGCGAGGGCTGGGGGCTGACTGAAGCAGGTGCCACCAACTCGACCAACATCGGCCTGGATGTGATCAAGCCAGGCTCCATCGGCAAGCCCATTAAAGGTACGGAAATGAAAATTGTGGACCTCGACGGCAGCGACCTGCCTCAGGGGCAGGAAGGTGAAATTGTCATCAAGGGCCCGATGGTGATGAAAGGTTACTGGAATCTGCCCGAAGCGACGGCGGAAGTGATCAAAGACGGCTGGCTTTTCACGGGTGACATCGGCTACATCGACGAAGACGGCTACTTCTATATTACAGACCGTAAAAAAGACATCATCATCAAGGGGGGAGAAAATATCTCGCCGCGGGTGATCGAAGAGGTTCTCTATGCTCACCCGGCCGTGTCGGAAGCGTCCGTCATCGGTATCAAAGATAAAGTTTACGGCGAAGAGATAAAGGCGTTTGTGACGCTCAAGCCCGGCGGGCAGGCCACTCCTGAAGAAATCCTGGAATACTGCAGCGGCCGGCTGAAGAAATTTTTCGTCCCCAAAGAGGTGGTGATTTTAGATGCCATGCCCAAAACGCTGGTGGGCAAAATACTGAAGAAAGAATTACGAAAGATGAAGTGACGCCAAAGGCGTGATAAATATTTTTTGTCAAAGATCATGAAGGAGTTTGATGTGACGCTGCACAAAGAGATGAAACAATGGGAAGAAAAAGCGGCCAAAGAACTAAGGGGGAAACCCCTGGAGTCACTAAACTGGGAAACGCCGGAAGGCATTACGGTCAAGCCGATTTACACGGCGGAAGACCTCGCCGGACTCGATACAGTAAACACACTGTCGGGCCTGGCGCCTTATCTGAGGGGACCTACGGCCAGCATGTATGCCAACCGTCCCTGGACAATCCGCCAGTACGCGGGCTTTGCCACGGCCAAGGAATCCAACGAGTTCTACCGCAAGAACCTGGCCGCCGGGCAGACGGGCCTGTCGGTGGCCTTTGATCTGGCCACGCACCGCGGGTACGACTCGGATCATCCCCGCGTGTCGGGCGACGTAGGGAAAGCAGGCGTGGCGATTGACTCAGTCGAGGACATGAAAATACTTTTCGAAGGCATCCCCCTGGATAAAGTGTCCGTATCGATGACCATGAACGGGGCGGTCCTGCCGGTGCTGGCAGGCTACATCGTCGCGGCCGAAGAGCAGGGGGTTTTGCAAAAGCAGTTGGCGGGCACCATTCAGAATGATATCCTCAAGGAGTTTCTGACGCGCAACACCTACATCTACCCGCCCGTGCCCTCCATGCGGATTGTTTCCGATATCATTGCCTACTGCTCGAAGCACATGCCCAGATACAATACAGTTTCCATCAGCGGGTATCACATCATGGAGGCGGGAGCGGACTCCGTCTTGCAGACTGCCTTTACGCTGGCCGACGGCAAGGAGTATATCCGCGCCGCCATTGACGCCGGCCTGAATATCGATGATTTCGCACCCAGGCTTTCCTTCTTTTTCGGCGTGGGTATGAACTTCTTCATGGAGATAGCGATGCTGCGCGCGGCCCGGTATCTGTGGCACGAAATCGTAGGCGAGTTCAACCCTGCCGATCCCCGTTCACAGGTGCTCAGGACTCACGTGCAGACTTCCGGCTGGAGTCTTACCCAGCAGGATCCCTACAACAACATTATCCGTACCACGCTCGAAGCGCTGGCCGCAGCGCTGGGCGGCACACAGTCTTTGCACACCAACTCGTTTGACGAGGCGGTCAGTCTGCCCACACAGCTTTCGTCGCGTGTCGCGCGCAACACGCAGATCATTATTCAGGAGGAATCGCAGGTCTGCCGCGTGGTCGATCCTCTGGGGGGCTCCTATTACATCGAGGCGCTCACCGCGTCCATTATCCGCGAGGCGAAAAAAATCATGGACGAAATAGAAGAGCTGGGCGGTATGGCCCGGGCCATTGAAACGGGCATGCCCAAATTGCGTATCGAAGAGTCGGCGGCCAGACGCCAGGCCCGTATCGACCAGGGCAAAGACACGATTGTGGGCGTGAATAAATATCGCATCGATGACGAAATTCCCATCGAGGTGCTCGATATCCCGGCAAGCGTGCGTGACGAACAGATCGCGCGCATTGAAGACATCAGGAAAAAGCGCGACAATGACGCCGTGCAAAAGGCGCTGGAGTCCATCACGCAGACGGCCGAAAAAGGAGGCAATCTTCTGGAGAGAACCATAGAAGCGATCAGGCTGCGCGCGACGGTGGGCGAAGTCTCGGACGCCATGGAAAAAGTCTTCGGCCGCTATACGGCGGCAACCAGGGTAATTTCCGGTGCCTACTCGTCGGAATACACAGACAGTGGCGTAATCGAAGCTCTGAGAAAAAGAACCGAAACCTTTCTGGCAAAGACCGGCCGGCGTCCGCGGCAACTGGTGACCAAAATGGGACAAGACGGTCACGACCGCGGCATCAAGGTAGTCGCCACCGCTTACGCGGACATAGGGTTCGATGTGGACATCAGCCCGATGTTTCAGACTCCCGAAGAGGCGGCGAAGATGGCCGTGGAAAACGATGTGCACGTGGTGGGCGTATCCAGCCTGGCCGCCGGCCACAAGACGCTGGTGCCCGAGCTTATCACCAGACTCCGGGAAATGGGCGCAGACGATATCATTGTTGTCGTAGGCGGGGTCATTCCCCCTGTTGACTATGAATTTTTGTATGAAAAAGGAGTGAAGGGTATTTTCGGACCGGGCACCGCTGTGACCGATTCCGCCGATAAGGTGCTTGCCTTGCTGGAAGAGAAGTATTTGTGAAGCGCGGCAAACAGACAAAGATGCTCTAATAGGCGATGAGCAAGGGAATAAGTTTCCAGCTCATAGCGCAAGGCTCGATAAAAAAAGGGACGGTCGTTTTGCGACCGCCCCTTTTTAACATTGCTTATGCAGTTTATTTCTTCAGGCCCTCAAGCGTTGCCTTAAAATGCTTTTGCGCCGTAAACGGGGGTTTCACCGCGCGCGGGGCTTCCCCGAAAGCATCCACGTTGTTGAGCTCGGTCAGCACCGACCTGAAGCCCGAGTCAAAGGAAAAGGCGCGCACTGATTTGTTGAAATTAATTTCTTTACCGTACTGGGTTACCGCAGCAGCCGTCTTCTTTGTGATCATTATGCCGTTGGTCGGGTTTGCGTCCTGATCGAGTGTCTGCAGCAGGACGCAGATGTTGGTGACACGCTGATCCGTGGCATCTTTGGCGTCCGGCACGAGATCCAGCGGGGTGACCACCGGTTTACCCGCTGTCGAACCGAGCTGAAGCTCGCCCACAAAGAAGGTGACCGTTTCGCCTGCCTTGTATTCAAAAACACCGTCTGCCTTGGTGACGCCCTTATATGTCGGGGTGGCATAGCCAATGCCTCCGACGGCACTGTCCATAAAGACGCCTTTTAAGGCAGGCTCCTGGAGGCCCAGGGTAGTGAGCACAGAGCTGCAGCCGACAAGCAACGCAACAAGCGTAACTGCCGCTAAAGACAAAATGAGACGATTTATCCAATAGCTTGATTTTTTCATTAAATTGCTCCTTTCTGCATTTTAAATTCTAATCCCAACTGTTTTTAATTTAAGTTCGCTAATTGGTCGGGCGAACCATGTTTGCCGTGCTCCTGGTAATCTTTTTAATAGCCTCCCACTCCTGATCGGTCTTTATCCACCAGAAAAATTGAATAGGCGGCGTCAGTTTTCCATTTTCCACATTCTGGGTGGAACCGTTGATCAGAAGCTGCCCGGTTTCAAGGATGCCGAATATTTCCGTCGGAATCTGGTCGCCGTTAATCGGCAGGGCCTTATGAAAATCTGCACGGATTTTACGCACATCGTTGGTCGTGCCCGCTTTTTCAATGGCCCGGGCCAGCGCCGTCATGGCGCCGTAATTGCGGAAACATTCCGAGGTGACCATTCGTTTGTAGGTTGCTTTGAATTTTTTCTCGAAAGGTACGGAAGCAGGAACAGGCACGCTCATCGGCGTGGCCACGCCGATGGTGTTTTCCATAAGTTTGTAGCCCTTCAAGAGGTTTGCCATATAGTCTAGCTTGGCCTGGTCGATGATGATAAAGCCGCCCTTAAAGCCCATGCTGCGCGCCTGTTCGATGACCAAAGCGGTGGTGGACGAAGCTCCTCCGATAAGCATGCAATCGGGATTAGTCGCCAGTGCCGCCGCCAACGGGGCGGAAAAGTCTGTTTCCGTATAGTAGTTGGCAGGTTTGTCCGCTGTGACCACACCCCCGGCTTTTATCCAGCTTTCTTTAAACAGTGCACGCCATTCTTCTCCGTAGGCCCCCAGAGTCACGACCATGGCGAGTCTCTTGTACCCCTTTTTCATTGCAGTAGGGACGAATTGTTCGATATAAACAGGGAAAGGCGGTGCCGTTATGCCGATGAGCAATTTGTTGCCCAAATCGTACATTTTTGGTGTGCCGGTATAGCCCATGATCAGAAATTCGTTGCCTTTCTCCTCGTTGATCTTGCTCATGGCCGCGATGGTCGAAAAAACGCCATTGAAAACGGCGATCGCACCGTTGGCGCGCAGACGCCGCGCGTTGGTGACAGCGTGTGTGGCATCTGCCTTATCGTCGAGTTTTTCCAGGCGGAATTTATATTTCTTGCCTCCCACGGTAACGCCGCCCGCGTCGTTGATTTCGTTAATGGCCATGTCGATACCATAGACCATGTCCTGACCGTACTCGGCGGCCGGCCCGCTCAAAGGTCCGGAAAAGCCGATGACAATTTCCTGCGCCCGGGCGGTGAATGTCCAGGTTATAGCCAGACACGCAACTAAAACAGCAATACTTTTCCAATGTTTCATTTTACCCTCCTCTTTAATTTTGTGGTTTACTCTTTAAACAACACACTTGATCGACAGATCTGCCGATTTACAATATCGGTCTGATCCAGCAAAACAAACAATTGGAGCGGAAACCGGATTTTATAAATACCCCCCTTTCATTTTTTGTTCAGCACATTAAACTGTTCCGTTTAAGCCTCAGTATTTTTGTTTTATTTTTGTCGCCGTTCTACTTGCCGACCCATTCCCAGATGGCGGCGGCTCCCTGGCCGTGGCCGACGCACATGCTCTCCACGGCGTATTTTACTCCGTAGTAGGGCATTTCATGCATGATCGTAGTGGCAATGCGTGCCCCTGTGCAGCCCAGCGGGTGGCCCAGCGAAATGCCGCTGCCTTGTGGATTGAGCATTTTATGATGGCGGATGCCCAGCTCTTTTGTGCAGTAAACCGCCTGCGAGGCAAACGCCTCATTGACTTCCCACAGACCGATGTCTTCTTTCTTCATTCTGGCTTTCTTCAGCACTTTGGGAATTGCAACGGCCGGTCCGATGCCCATATAAGCAGGGTCAACCCCGACCACGGCGAATTCTACCAAACGCATCTTTGGTTGTAAACCCAACTTTTTACATATTTTTTTGCTCGCCACAATTAAACAGGCGGCCGCGTCGTTGGTCTGGCTGGAATTTCCGGCTGTTACCGTGCCTTTTTCATCTTTTATGAATACCGGTTCGAGTTTGGCCAGTGTTTCCATCGTTGATTCGGGGCGGATGCCCTGGTCACGGTCCACAATCATTTTTTTAGTGGATCCGTCTTCCTGCGGGACGTCCGCTTCAATGGGAAGTATTTCATCTTTAAAAAGGCCCTTTACCGTTGCTTCGTGTGCCTTGGCATGGCTTTCCACGGCCATTTCGTCCTGTTCCTGCCTGGTGATGCCATATTTTCTGGCGACCATTTCCGCCGTGTAGCCCATCGAAACCATCTGCGGGTCGGTGAATTCAGAAAGGCGCGGGTTCGGCTCCGACATTGTTCCCATGGGGATATGCGTCATGTGCTGAGCGCCGCCGGCCAGGATCAGATCGGACCAGCCCATGTTGATTGAAGCGACCGCGAAGGCAAGGGACTGAAGCCCGGAAGAGCAGAGGCGGTCAACTGTACAGCCGGGAACACTATGAGGCAGTCCCGCCACGATGCCCGCGTAACGGCCGATGTTTGAACCCATATCCTTCATCAGGGCAGTGCCGCCCCAGATGACGTCGTCAATCATTTCTTTTTTATCTTCCAGGCCGGCCCTCCGGATGGCTTCGTTCATTACCAGGGCGGACATATCGTCCGCCCGCAAATGGGTGAACCATGACCTCTTCCCGGCCCTGGCAATGCCTGTGCGTACAGCTTCCACAATGTAGATATCTTTCATATAAACCTCCGTTGTTTTTGTTTAAGCAATTCGTTTTTATAAATGTTATATAAATTGTCCGTAAAAAAGGTTGCAGGCTCAGGTCGAAAGACTAAAGAAAATAGGTCAACCTCGCGCGTGTCGGGGGGTGAATGCCCGACTCATTGCAGCAAAAGGTTTCATCCGGCATAAGCTGAGCTGAAGAACTATTCGCTTAAACCATGGCCTTTTCTTCCTTGCCGCTTACCTTCTACCCTATGAACATATTTCTTGTTTAGCAATAACAGGCAGCCTATGTTGCCTGAGCTCTTTTTTCATTATTCTCACTATCGTCACTTATCACTTGTCACCCTAGAGCTTGCTGTCAATCACTTTGTCTAGCTTACCACCAGCGCTTCTTCCGGGCAGGTGAGCACCGAGTTCTCCTCACTGCGGATCACTTCCGCCAGCATCACGGCATTGGGCAAAATGTTGTTGGCGTAGTATCTGGCCGACGCCACCTTGCCGGCATAGAAGGTGAAGTCCCCTTCGCCGTGTTTGAGCCCCTCCAGGTTTTTCGCCGCAATAAGCGCCTGATCGAGCAGGCACATGGCGACATAAACCTGCGCGAAAACAAACAGAGCTCTTTGCGCGAAAAGCGGAATCAGCTCACGTTTTTCAGCCATGTTCGCGTACCAGTAGCTGTAGATATCTTTGACTTGCACCGCCGCGCGGTAGGCGGTGGCGAGATTTTGTATCTCTTGGGCAAGGAAAGCATGGTTTTTGTTGGTCTCGATGAAATCCGCGATCTCCTGCATCCATACGGCAAAGGGCGCCCCTTCCTTCATGCGCATTTTCCTGCCGATCAGGTCGTTGGCGTGGATAAACGACGTTCCCTCCCAGATAGTGAGAATCTTCGAATCTCTCAAGTATTGCTCTACCGGGTATTCCATTGTATAGCCGACGCCGCCTAACACCTGGATTGCCTGGGCGATGACATTGAGACTCGCCTCCGAGCCGTAGCATTTCACCAGCGGGGTGAGAATCTCGGCAAACTGGGAATATTTTTTTGCCTTTTCCTTGTCCGGAGAGTTGCTTTCAATGTCGAGATAGTAAAATCCTTTGAAGATCATGGCGCGGATGCCTTCAACGTGGGCTTTCATATCCAAAAGCATCCGACGGATGTCCTCATGTTTGACGATCGGCACGCGCTCGGCGCCTTTGACGCCGAAAGGCCTGCCCTGGATGCGCTCGGTGGCGTACTGGGAGGCGAAGTAAAAGGCTGCCGCCCCCTGTGTGTTGGCGTTATGCCCCGTGCCGATGCGCGATTCGTTCATCATGTGAAACATCATGGCCAGCCCTTTGGAAAAGCCCTTCTCGTCGGGGGCCGCACCCAGCATGATGCCCCGGCAGTTGTCGTCGTCGCCGAAATTCAGAAGCGCCGTCGCCTGCGCATGCAGCCCCATTTTGTGCTCCACGCCCACCGTCGCAACGTCATTGGAGTCTCCCTGGGAGCCGTCTTCATTGACCCAGTATTTGGGGACGATGTAAAGCCCGATGCCGGGGGAGCCCGGCGCGCCGCCTTCGGGTCGCGCCAGAAGCAGATGGATGGTATTTTCGCAAATGCCCTGATCGCCGGCTGTGATGAACATTTTCGTGCCCTTGATTTTCCAGATTCGCGGATCGTCCGTGGGATAGGCGCGGGTGATGATGTCGCCCGTGTCGGAACCGTAGTTCGGTTCGGTCAGGCACATGGTGCCCTGCCAGGAGCCGTCGAGCATTTTGGGGATGAACATGTCCTGATCCTGCTTAGTGCCGAAGCGTAAAATCAGGTTGGCTGCGCCTGATGTGAGTTTGACACAGGAGGTAAGAGCCGGACAGGCGGCCGTGTTCATTTCCGCGCAGGCTTTGTAGAGAATAAGAGGCATGCCGGTTTCCACATTGACGCATTCACTAGATGAGCCCCAGCCGTTTTGCTGCAGAAACTGATAGGCCTCCTTGAAGCCGGGCACGGCCGTTACCACGCCGTTTTCGAATTTCACGCCGATTTTGTCGCCGGGCGCGTTGATGGGATTGACCACCTCTTTGGCCACCTTATAGCCTTCGTTGAGCAGCATGTCGATATCGTCCATTGAAAAATTTTCTCTGTAGCGATCGCACGCCAGCACTTCTTCGGTAGGCAGCCATTCCTTTAAAATAAATTTCAAATCCCTTACGTCATATTTAAATTCCATATCAATTATCCTTTATCCTTTATCCTTTGGCCTTTGACCTCCAGCCTTTGTCCTTTATCCTTTTTTCCCATACCCGATCTCTCTGGCGGACTCCTCGATGGCCGAAAGAGCAGCCGGGTCATCGATGGTGGAGGGTACGACATATTCCTTACCGTCCACGATCTTGCGCATTGTGGCGCGCAGGATTTTGCCGGACCTTGTTTTGGGCAGGGCCTTGACCACGGCCGCCTCCTTGAAGCAGGCTACCGCGCCTAGTTCGCTGCGCACCATCTGCACCAGCTCGGAGACGATTTCTTCCGGTTTGCGCTGTACGCCGGCTTTCAAAACGACGAAGCCTACGGGAACCTGCCCCTTCAACTGATCGTCGGCCGCCAGCACCGCGCATTCCGCGACGTCCTTGTGTTTGGCGACAATCTCCTCCATCGAGCCGGTGGAAAGACGGTGTCCCGCCACGTTAATGACATCATCGATGCGTCCCATGATATAGAGGTAGCCTTCTTCATCGAAACGGCCCCCGTCGCCTGTTACGTAATAGCCGGGCCTTTCGGTAACATATTCCAGGTAGCGCTTGTTATCCTGCCACAGTGTGGGCAGGCAGCCGGGCGGCAAAGGAAGCTTGATGACGACCGCCCCTTCTTCACCGTCAGGCAGGCGGTTACCGTCCGTATCCAGAATCTGGACGTCATAGCCCGGCACGGGCTTGGTCGGAGAGCCAGCCTTGATCGGGAAAGGCTCGATGCCCATACAGTTGGCCGCGATGGGCCAGCCTGTTTCGGTCTGCCACCAGTGGTCCACTACCGGGATTTTCAGCATGTCGCTGGCCCAGTGGTAAGTGTCCGGGTCGAGGCGCTCGCCCGCCAAAAATAGATAGCGCATGCAGGAAATGTCGTACTTTTTGAGGTAATCCCCGTTGGGGTCCTCTTTCTTGATCGCGCGGAAGGCGGTTGGAGCGGTGAACAAAACAGCAACCTTGTGCTGTGCAATCACGCGCCAGAAAGCGCCCGGATCCGGCGTGCCCACAGGCTTGCCTTCATAAACGACGGTGGTGCAGCCGTAAAGAAGCGGGGCGTAGATGATGTAGGAATGGCCGACCACCCAGCCTACGTCGGAGGCGGCCCAGAAGACCTCGCCCGGCTTTACATCATAGATGTACTGCATCGACCATTTCAGGGCGACGGCGTGTCCCCCGTTGTCGCGCATGACGCCTTTTGGTTTTCCCGTAGTCCCGGAAGTGTAAAGGATATACAGGGGGTCTGTGGCGGCCACGGAAACACACGGCGCAGGTTTGGCGTCTTTGACAAATTCTTCCCAGTCGATGTCGCGGCCGGGTGTGAGCTCGGCCGATACCTGCGGCCGCTGGTAGATGATGCATTTTTCCGGCTTGTGGGCGGCGATGCGGATGGCTTCATCCAGAAGCGGCTTATAGGGGAGGACTTTCTTTCCTTCGACGCCGCAGGAGGCGGAAACGATCACTTTGGGTTTGGCGTCGTCAATGCGGATAGCCAGCTCGTTGGGGGCAAAACCGCCGAACACGACTGAATGCACGGCTCCGATCCGCGCGCAGGCAAACACGGCCGTGAGCGCGTCGGGGATCATCGGCATGTAAATGATGACCGTGTCTCCCTTTTTGACGCCGGCACCTGAAAGAGCGCCGGCAAAGGCGGCCACTTTTTCGAGCAGTTGTCCGTAAGTGATTTTTGTGACTGTGTTGGTCACCGGGCTGTCGTAAATGATGGCGGCCTGGTCCTTCCTGCCGTTTTCGACGTGGTAATCCAAAGCGTTATAGCAGGTATTGAGTTCGCCGCCGGCAAACCAGCGGTAGAATGGTTTGTTTGTGTCATCGAGGACTTTGTCCCATTTTTTCGTCCATTGAATCGCGTCTGCCGCTTCGCCCCAGAACTCCCCGGGGCGATGAATGGACTTTTCAAAAATTTCTGAATACTTCATGGCTTTACTCCCTGGCCTCGTACGAGGCATTTTTGTTATTTTGAATAGAATCCCTTTCCTTCTTTGGCCAGTTTTTCCAAAAGAGGCGAGGGTGTCCAGTATTCGGCCCCGATCATGTCCCTGTATTTGACAATGGCCTCGTAAACCTTTTTCAGCCCGACCGTGTCGGCATAGAACATCGGCCCGCCCAGATAAACAGGGAAGCCGTAGCCGTAGAGCCAGACCGCATCGATATCGAGCGGCCTGGCGGCGATGCCTTCTTCGAGAATCTTTGCTCCCTCGTTGATCATCGAGTAAATCGCGCGTTCGACAATCTCCTGGTCGGTGATGGCGCGGCGCTCGATGCCGACCTCTTTGGAATGATTGAGAATGAGCTCTTCAATCATCGGATCGGGTGTGGCGTTGCGCTTTTCATCGTATTTGTAGAAGCCGGAGCCTGTTTTCTGTCCGTAGCGGCCCATCTCACAGATTTTGTCCAGAATCGTGTTTTTCTTTTCCCGTTCGGTCAGAGAGTCGAACTTGGCCTTGCGGTTGCGCCAGCCGACATCGAGTCCCGCCATGTCGCCCATGGCGTAGGGGCCCATCGGGAAGCCGAAATCGTAGATGACTTTGTCGATCTGCCAGGGAAGCGCCCCCTCTTCCATCATGAAGCCGCATTCCCGCGTCCGCTTGGCCAGCATGCGGTTTCCGACAAAACCGTCACAAACCCCGACCAGAACAGGGACTTTGCCGATGGCTTTACCTACTTTCATCGCCGTGGCGTAAACTTCGGGGGATGTTTTTGCCCCGCGGACGTTTTCCAAAAGCCTCATCACGTTGGCCGGGCTGAAAAAATGCATCCCCATCACGTCTTGCGGGCGGCCCGTGGCGGCGGCGATCTCGTCAATGTTGAGATAAGAGGTGTTGGAAGCGAGAATCGCGCCCGGCTTGCAGATGGAATCGAGTTTGCCGAAAACCTCTTTTTTAATACCCATCTCCTCGAAGACGGCTTCGATGATCAGGTCCGCGTCTTTGAGATCCTCATAAGAGAGCGTAGGCTCGATAAGCGACATACGCTTGTCCATGACCTCCTGCTTGAGCCTTCCTTTGGCCACTGTGTTGGCGTAGTTCTTTTTGATGATGGCCAGGCCCTTGTCCAGAAACTCCTGTTTCATGTCCAGAAGTTTTACCGGGATACCGGCATTGGTAAAGCACATGGCAATGCCTCCGCCCATGGTTCCCGCGCCTAAAACGGCCACGGATTTTATTTCGCGGGTGGGCTGGTCGTCAGGCAGGCCGGGGATACGGACGACTTCTCTTTCCGCAAAAAAGACATGCCGCTGCGCCTTGGACTGGTCGGAGGCCTGCAGCTCGGTAAAAATTTCTCTTTCTTTTTTCATCCCCTGGTCGAAGGGCAGTTCCGTGGCAATCTTTACCGCCTCGATGCATTTGTAAGGAGCGATAAAGCCGCGGAATTTACGGGCATTGGCTTTGGCGAAATCTTCAAAGACGGTGGGGGAATCAACTTTTGCGGTGAGTGTGGAAACTCTGCGCAAAGGCAGCTTCTGTTCAACTGCCTTTTGCGCCCAGGCCAGCGCCGCCTGCTTTAAGTCGCCTTCCACAATTTCGTCGAGAATGCCCATGTTCTTCGCTTTCGGCGCTGCCACCGGCGTACCGGAGGTGATCATTTCCAGCGCGGCCTGTACGCCCGCCACCCGGGGGAGCCTCTGCGTGCCGCCCGCGCCCGGCAAGAGGCCCAGCTTCACTTCCGGCAGCCCCACCCTGGCCGTGGCCACGGCGATGCGGAAATGGGAGGAAAGGGCGATTTCCAGGCCGCCTCCCAATGCCGTGCCGTGAATTGCCGCGATAACCGGCTTCAGGGAATCTTCAATAAATTTACAAACATCCGGCAGGTGTGGCTCCATCGGCGGTTTGCCGAATTCGCGAATATCGGCTCCCGCAATAAAAGTGCGGCCCGCGCAGATAATGACCATCGCATCGACGCCTTGATCTTCGATGCCTTGTGCGATGCCGGATTTGATTCCGGCCCGCACCGCCTGTGATAACGCGTTCACCGGAGGGTTGTTGACGGTGATGATTCCGATTCTGCCTTCTTTCGAAAAAGTGACGATTTCTGACATAAGCTCTCTCCTTTTAAAAATAGAAATGCGGTTTGATTTGACGCTTCCCTGAACTGTCTGCGTTACGGTTAAGGCCGTACCAGCAAAAAATTGAACATCCTTGAAAGGAGACGTCTGTTTCCGGCATCCGTAAGGTGCGGCATACTATGAGCACGGCCGAGCATTTCCGATCGTGCCTTACCTTAAGACAGTTTTCAGCAAATACCATACCATCTGCTGAATTTAGTGTTGGCCCGGCCGCCGACTGTGGGTGAGGGGAGATTGTGCCGGTATTTTGCATATTTGAGGGGGGTGGCTGATGCACAAGGTGGGCCCCCGGACAGCTTTTTTGATTTCCAGAGAGTAAATGTATTAAAATTATACAATACCGGGCTTTGTATGTATATATTGTAAACAGCAGGGGCCCGGAAGACAGCGCGGTAAAAAGTGCGACGGCGACTCATTTATAAAGTTTCGTCCCCAAAAGCGGCGGGGATTTTACTGGTGCAGCCCCAGGCCGCCTTTTATTTTTTCCAGAATAATTTTTTCCTCTTCACTGTAAACCCCGTCCGCCAGCGCGAGGCGTCGGGCGATGCTCAGTGCATCGAGGCGGTCGTCACGATTTTTGATCAGAGAGGATAAGGCTTTGAGGGCTTTATCCTCATCAGCCTGTAAAATGGCGGTTTGATCGTGCATGATTTTTTTGAACTCGGCGCGGCGCAGTTTACGCAGCACCTTGTGTGTGCGTGAGATTTCATTGGCGATTTCAAAATGCTTCTGTTGGATAAATCCCGTGGCCCTGGCGATTGCCATATAGATGCGGATCAGGCCGGCGGCATGGCCTCCCTCTTCCAGCATCAAAAGCCTCTTGTCATAGTCTGCGCGGTCCTCCTCCGATGTGTCTTTGGGCTCTTCGGGCAGCTCCGGCGGGAAGAAGAGCCTCAGCAGGCCGCTTTTATAGAGCATCTGAAACAGGGCCTCATGATTGAGGTCGCGGTAGTCACGGTAGATGTCAAACACGCTGTCGATATAGGTGGAGACGTCTTTCTCCATGGCGGTGAAAGGATTGTCCAAGGCGGCTGCACGGCGGTTCTGGCGCACAATGGAGGCGATGTTTTTCACGGGCCTCATCAGGGGGTTGATGTCGGCAAATGCGTAGCGCTGAAGCCGCAGCGGGTGCAGATAGCGGATAATTTCCGCCGACAGCTCCGTCGTCCAGAACTTCACCCAGGGCCTTGCGAAAAGCTGATAGATGTTGTCGTTCGTTTCGGAGATCTTATCCACCACGCTGAAATCGATTTCGTCTTCCGTCCCGTCGTCATAGGCCGCGATATCGTCAAAGGTTCTCGGTACGAACTCTGCGGTGAAATCGCCGCTTTTCACATCGCCTTTGATCACCATCTCATAGAGGCCGGGCTGCAGAAATTCGATCATGTCGAAGTTGGCGATGATCTGCTTGTGCTCCTTGCGGGCGACGGAGCCGGCGACGAAGATACCCAGGTGCCCGATTTCTTCATGGACGATGTAAACGATGACCTGTCCGTTTCTTTTGATGTCCTCCACCGAGCCGTACACGCGCGGGATCCAGTTGAGCGCCTGCTGGGCCGGCGTGATGTTGTCTCCCATGGAGGCAAACACAATGATCGGGCTTTCGATGTTTTTGAGACTTATCTTCTGTCCTTCATGCAGTTCGAGGCGGCCCTTTTCCAGTTTGTTTCCCACGAAAAGGTTGCGGACGATGTAGTGAATTTCGTCCGTGGTCAACATGAAAAATCCACCCCACCAGCGTTCAAAGGCGAGATAGCGCTCCTCTTCCGTGTCTACCTGCGAAAAAACGTTATATTGCTTAGTCCACAGAGTATTGGCCGGGTTGAGCATCTCGAAATTATAGACCAGATTGGCGCCGTCAAAGATTCCGTTGCCCAGATCGCTCAGAAAAGAGTTAATCCAGACCCCGCCCACCAAGCCGCCTTTGTAGCGCATGGGGTTGACGCCGGCTACACCGCTCCAGTAGGAAAGAGGCGCGCCGTTTAAAACCAGCGGGCCGGCAATGTCGGGACGGTCCGCGCTGGCCAGCGCGGCGGCCCAGCCCGCCTGGCAGTTGCCCATAAGCGCGGGCGCATCCGCATGCGGGTGAAGCTCGCCTACTTTCTCGATGAATTTTTCCATGGCCAGAATGACATCCGTCATGTTCTGGCGGGGGAAAGGCTCTGTGTAGAAAATCATGAAATAGACCGGATGTCCGTGTTCGAGCGCCATGCCGACTTCCGAGTCGCGCTTGGAGCCGCCGATGCCCGGGCCGTGGCCGGCGCGCGGGTCAATAATGATGATCGGCCGCTTGGCCCTCATCGGCCGCTCCTTGCTTTTGTGACGGATCTCCGGCCCTTTGTGAGGTATATCATGGTAGCGTCGATCGGAAATTTTCACCAAGGCGTAATTCACGGGTCGGTCGAAATCCTTGCCGTTGAGAATCATTTCGTAATTGAAGGTCAAAACCGGCGGCTGGCCGCTGCGGATATGCTTGATGTAGTCGTTGCCTCTTTTGCGTAGAATGTCGGTGAAAATAACCGAGCGCTGCGCCGTGTCCAGGAGGTATTCGCTCAAATGCTTTTGCCACTGCTCCCATTTTTGATTTCCGACAGTTTCGTGGTTAATATTCATCAGATCTCCCCTTGAACATTCTTTCGGCAATTATAATTCATTTCTTAACTTAACGTTGTGGACGATGCTTGTCAAGCCGATACGGTGCGACATGTTTCATTTCGTAAAATGGGGGCACCCATTAAAAAGCGTCTTTCTTGTCCTTCATACCGCTATATTTCTGAACCGCTGTCGTATTAGCCGAATGAACCTTGTAGTCTCTGAATATCAAGGCATCCACCAGCCAATCCGCAACAAATGGGGTGCACGATCCTGATAATTTTGCTATCATCCTTTTGAGTTATGGCTTTCCTCCTGATCAAGTTTTTTGTAGAGATTGCTTATCAGTGGATTACCGTTACTCACCTTTTATGGCAACCACCCCATTTTTATACTTCGTTGTGTCCAACACGGGCATGGGGTTAGTCGGATGAACCTGAAAAAACAGGGAAGTGATAAATGTCTTTGCCTACTTATGAAAATATCACCGTACATGAGTATCGTGACAAGGTCCTGACCGAAGTTACCATGCCGTTTTCGGCGGAATACGCCGTGCTTTTAAAAATTAACGGACTTGTGTATCTCACCATGGCCTGCTCCGGAAATCATCTGTCCGAACACGTCACAGGTTATCTGATTAGTGAGGGGATCATTTCAAATACCTCCCAGATAGAAAGCACGGACATTGACGAGGCGGGACTGACCGTCAACGTCACGCTGGTCAAAGACGCGGCCATTGCACAAAGGTTGGAGCGGATCAAAACAGTTTCCGCGGCCGGCGGCCGGACGAAAAGAACCCTTCCTTCAGAAGAGCTTGCCAGGAGCGCTCTTCCATGCGTACGTGCTCAGAGCGTAATCGAGGCGATGAACGAATTTCTCGTATTTTCACAGGAACACAAGGCCACACACGGAGTGCACGGCGCGGCGCTTTATTCGCTGGAAGGAGAAAGGCTTGCCTTCTTCGACGAAATCGGTCGCCACAATGCCATCGACAAAGTTATCGGTCATGCGGCGGTGAGCGGCATCAGCCTGGAAGATAAAATGATCTGCTCGACGGGGCGCGTCTCGAGCGAAATCGCCTTGAAGCTTATCCATGCCCGCGCGCCCGTGCTGGTTACGCGCGCCTCGCCTACAACTCTTAGCGTGGAGCTTTTGCGCCGCTACAATCTTTTGAGTATTGTCCGCGCGGTAGGCGGCAGGTTTTATGTGGT
>LSQX01191663.1_pt1 | contig 28540 bp, 23 predicted proteins | sample 654561 | NCBI WGS metagenome assembly LSQX01 (sample SAMN04489861, study PRJNA283612) | anaerobic digester metagenome | isolation source: 4 biogas reactors fed with cattle manure at either 37C or 55C with and... | place: Denmark: Kongens Lyngby | collected 2014
TGTTTCTTTTAATTTCCCTTCCTATTGAAGAGGGATGAAAACCCAAATGTTCACCGATGGCTTTCTTGCTCAGCCCGGCTTCCAGGAAAGCTTCTAGTTTTATTCTGTCTTCTAGTGTAAAATGGTGTGGGGACATTGTGTGCTCCTTCGGTTGTTTTGTTTCAAAAACCCATTCTACCGAAGAGGGCCGCAATGTCTCCTCTTTTTGTCTACAAAAAATTGCGTTTCGTTCTTGAACTCACGGTTTGTTTTCCCTGATTTCTCAGTTCAAGTGAATTTCAAGTTTCAGCATAAAATAGAGGGAGGTTGAAGGTGGAAAGTGATTGCCCATAAAGTGTACTGTATTCATAACCTGGAGCAAAATTCATTGATTGAAAAACTTCAAAGGAGATCCTTTTCATGTCAGGTACTGTATTGGCTGTAGGGGCTCATCCCGACGATATTGAGTTCATGATGGCGGGAACACTTTTGCAACTGGTCAGAAAAAACTGGGAAGCCCATGTTTTTGTCGTGGCCAGCGGCAGCTTGGGCAGTGCCGTAACAGACAGAGATGAAACGGTGAGAATCCGCCATGAAGAAGCGCGCAGGGCTGCTGAAATCATGGGTGCACATTTTCATTCTCCCATTGTTGACGATCTTGAAATTTTTTACACACTCCCGCTATTGCGTAAAGTTTCCGCTGTCATTCGCCAGGTAAAGCCGACAATCATACTGACTCATTCTCCTTCAGAGTACATGGAGGATCATGAATGCACTTGCCGTCTGGTCGTCTCTTCCGCTTTTTGCAGAGGAATGCAAAACTTTGAGACTGATCCCGCTGTAAACATCATGACAGAAAATCTCACAGTTTATCATTGCCTGCCCTATGGATTGCGTGACCCTTTGAACAGAATTGTGAGCCCTGATTTTTATGTAGACACAGGGGAGTGCCTGGAAAGCAAAAAGAAGGCTCTCGCCTCTCATCGCAGTCAAAAAGAGTGGCTCGACCAAAGTCAGGGGATAGACAGTTATATTCATTCCATGCTCGACATGAGCCGCAGGATGGGAAGGGACAGCGGAGTCTTTGAACATGCTGAAGGCTGGATTCGCCACAATCCTTTGGGTTTTTGTGAAGAAAATGACCGTCCACTTGAAAATGCCCTCGGTCCTCAGCTCATTCGTCACACCTGAGTTCGCAGCCTGTTCACCCTTTGTTTATGGGCCTGATACTATATATTCTTGTCCTTTCTTTCTGTTGTGTATAACTTTCCCTTTCTTTTCTCAGATTGGTGAACAACTTTCTGTTAATTTCATTGATGGCTTTTATCTTGTTGATAACAGGGATGTTAGCTATAATCCAAGCTTTTCTCAAAGAAAGAATTAGCCTGTGGACAGATTGTGGATAAGTACAAAAAAAAGCGCGTTACTTTTAAAGCAACGCGCTTAAAACCAACAACAAAGGGGATCAGAATTTTAAACAAGCCATCCAGAAAAGGTAGCCTGCATTGCTTTTCCCTGATCCGCCACTGTATTCCGTTCCATAGAAATGGATGAAGGAGCCTCTTGTCAATGCTTCACCCGTCCAGAGATAGTTTCCATAGAGCATAAACCAGAGGTCGGGCGAATAATTGTATCTGGCGAAGGCGGCAACTTCCCACCCCAGATCGCGGCTTCCGCTATCGGTCCAGAAGCTCAAATTGGGTGCGATGAAGGCTCGTTGTCTTCCGAAGCGAATGGACTTGGGCGGGTTGAAGGGTTCATAGACCCAGTCTTTTGCGACGTGCACATGAATTCGGAGTTTTTCAGTGGGCTGCACTTCTATACCAGCGGAAAGCTGCATGAAATTTGAGACCCAGCTGTTATCATTGACAGTGGCCATATAGTTCTTATCGGTGAACAGGCGATTGAAGGAAACACTGGCCTTGGGTCGGTAAAATGGATTGAGCCAATCTCCGAAGTTGATGTCTCTGTTGTCTTCTCCGCTGAATACAACGCCCTGAACGTAAAGGCGAGGTTGCCAGGAAGTCTCCTTGAAGGTGTAACCGACTGTTGCATCCACAGCAAAGTTGTCATATTTGGCCCGTGTATCACCGAAGAAACGTCCTGCGGGCTTGAACAGGGAACCCAGGTGATTTGCATCTCCCCACTGATAGGCGAGTTCAAGATTATAATCAAGACCGCCCACACCGCCGAAGAGACGGTAGCCGAGGGTATGAAGTTTGGTGGATCCATACTCCAGACCGCGCCTGTTGTTTACCCAGCGCCCCAGGGCGGTACTTTCCGAGCGGGGGATATCCGTGCTGTCCCGGACATAGAGCCAATACAAGGACATGGACGCTTCCGGTATTCCCGTATAGGTACCGTAAATACCGTAGAGGTTCACAGAATCTTTAAAGTAGCGGTCATTATCATCAAGTTTGGAAGCAAAGGCATCGATAGTGAAATCACCGGGAGAATAGGTGGCGCGAATGGCATCAAAAGAAATGTATTGTGAAGGGGTCATCATTCTGGACAGGAGCCATCCACCGCCAAAGTGAAGGTTCTGCCTTCCCACACGAAGTTTAAGAGGCTGATCGAAGAGATTGCCCATTTCAATCCAGGCCTGATTCATGATTGTGAAATCAACGTTGTTTGCCCGGCTGTCGGCGCCTGTCAGATAGTTGGAGCGAAATTCTTCTCCCCAGATATGAAAATCATACAGTTCAATGAAGGCGGAAACGTCATCAGTGAAATCAGCCTGTACGTTTAACAGTACGGAAGATTCATAGCGGGTCCAGTCTTTGCCGCGACTGTTCCATTTGAATTTGGACATGGTGCCCGTGGGCCCGATGGGACGCCAGGGCAAGAGATTGTCTGCTATGCGCCGGGGGAGAGGGCGTTGCTCTTCCCAGGCATTACTGTAGTAACGACCGCGAATACGGATTTCCCCGCCAACAGAAACTTGCTGCAATTCGGCTACAGCACTGAAAGAGAGTGCGCCGAGCAGCACAACGAGCGTAAGCAGAAATAATCTTTTCTGGACACCGGACTTATGACCCATACTCACACCAAGAAGTCTTGTACCAACTCGCATAAAACCTTCCTCCATTACGTATGAATACCCTTGAAATAATATCTTTCAGCTGAAGAGAGCAGACCTGAATACTTTAGCAGTTTTCAGCATAGGGGCATTATAGCAGGTTGAGAGGGCGGATGCTAATTTTCAATCTGATTATTTGTCCGCCTGGTTTTCAAGCCCTGCATCTGACCAGTGTCTGTTCAGCTTTGATGTCAGGACACCTCTATCAGTGTGATGAAAACAGATCATCGGGGAGGGGAAAAGCTTCCATGAAGAAAGCCGCACAGGTATCCGGCGGCGAAGAGAGCACTTCCGAAAAGAAAAGACAGTGTAATGAAACGGATCCGTTTTTTATGTTTTCGGAACCAGGCCTTGCGACGTTGTCTGCGCAACTTTGATTTTTTGGGATTCACCGTTATGAGAATGAGGGTAATATTATCTTTCCCGCCATTTTCCAGGGCTTTTTCAATGAGTATCTCCACTTTTTCCTGCGCCGTCAGATCGCGGGCAAGTATTTCCTGAGACACTTCATTGCAGACCATGTTGAGAAGACCATCCGTGGCGATGAGCAATTGATCGTTGTCACGGAGATACCATTGGTAGGTATCCACCTCAATGGTCTCATGGGTTCCTATACTTCGAGTAAGCAGATTGCGCCGTTTATCCTTCTCAGCTTCCTCTTTGCTCATCAACCCTTTCATCACCTGCTCATCCACCCAGCTGTGATCCACAGTCTGCCGGACAAAAAGACCATCCCTGAAGAGCAGTGCACGGGAATCGCCCACGTTGCCCACATAGGCGACACCGGATTTTATCAAAGCTGCACAGAGGGTTGTACCCATGGGACGCTTTCCCTGAATCACCTCTTTATTGGTCTGATAAATACTCTCATTGGCTTTGAGTATGGCTTCGCTGATGGTATCCAGAAAATAGGCATCTTCTCTTTCTGAACCTCTGTCATCATCGGGGGGGGCATCTTTTTTAAGCGCATCTTTGAGCATGGAAACAGCCAGTTTGGAGGCGATATCGCCTCCAATGTGTCCTCCCAGCCCATCGGCAACAGCCGCCAGGGTGCCCTCATGAAAGAGACTGATATCCGTATTTATATTGTCAAAGATTCCGAAGCTGTCCTCATTTTTGGCTTTCTTCAAGCCTATGTGAGTCCCGGAGCCTATATCTACAAACATATGATGTTTTCCTCGGGGCTGAACAATTTATCCTTTCGCCCGGCTTTCCCTTCCTCAAGTTTCAGTCATCTGAAAACATGTCCGGGCGCAACCCGATATTGACGATGCTGCATGCCTGAATGGGCTCAAGCCCTTTTTCCCGGGCCAATGCGATCAACTCATCACTTTCTGAGCCGGGGTTCAAATAAAACTCACAAGGCATTTTGCGAAGCACCTGATCAAGCATGGTGATTCCCAGTGCGGCGGGGAGATACATGGATACCCTGTCAACTTTTTCCGTGATCTCATCGAGGCTTGTGAAGACCTCAAGACCTTCAATGATGCCACCGGCCTTGTTCACTGGAAACACCTTCCAGCCTCCTTCAACAAAGGCGCGTAAAGCCTTGTTACCGTATTTCTTTCTGTCTGATGAGGCTCCGACAATGGCAATGCTGTTCATATTGTCTCCCTGTTGTTCATTGATTCTCAGTATCTCAGGATGAGAACGGGTCTTTCAAGAGAGCTGCACGGAAAACATGAGAACGCTCAGCCCTTTACCCGCTGAAATTCTTTCATGAAATCCGCAAGTGCCTGCACGCCTTCTGTCGGCATGGCATTGTATATGGAAGCGCGGCAACCGCCTACAGAGCGATGTCCTTTGAGTCCGTCCAGTCCCGCAGCAGTGGCTTCAGCAATGAATTTCCCTTCAAGCTCCTCTGAACCCAGACGGAAGGCCACGTTCATCAGAGAGCGGTATTCTGGCAAGGCATGTCCTTTGTAAAAACCCTGGCTGTTGTCAATGGCATCGTAGAGCAGGGCTGCTTTGTTTTTGTTGATGGCATGCATCTTTTCGAGACCGCCCACTGTCTTCAGAAGCCAGCGGCTCACAAGGCCGATGATATAGATGGTGAATGTGGAAGGCGTGTTGTAAAGAGAATCGTTGTCATAAAGGACTTTGTAATCCAGAAGGGGAGGCAGCCCTTCAGGCACACGCTCGAGCAAGTCTTTACGCAAAATCACAACGGCTGTTCCTGAAGGACCAATGTTTTTCTGCGCCCCGGCATAGAGGAGTGCATACTTGTTCATATCCGTGGGACGGCTGAGAAAATCTGAGGAGGCATCGCAGAAAAGGTCTTTGCCATTCACTTGCGATTCCCGGGAGAACTGGATCCCCTGAATGGTTTCATTGGAAGTGAAGTGGACATAGGCGGCTTGTGGGTCCAGATCCAGTTCATCATCGGCTGGCAAGCGGTTGAAATTGTCTTCCTTGCCGCTCCATGCCTTCCGGACTGTACCATGGGGACTGGCACCCTGGATGGCTTTGGTGGCCCAGGTGCCCACATGCAGATAATCCGCTGATGCGCCGTTCAGAAAATTCATGGCAAGCATGGTGAATTGCATTGTTGCGCCGCCCGGCGTGAAAAGAATGCAGTAATCATCGGACATGCCCAGCAGTTCTTTAATATTGCTTTTCGCCTCATCCAGGACGTTCAGAAAAGTTTTAGTGCGATGGCTGATTTCCATAATGGAGGCGCCTGCACCGGGATAGCAGAGAAAGTCTTCTTTGGCCTGTTCCAGAACGGGAAGAGGCAGTGTGGCGGGACCAGCCGAGAAATTGAAATTACGTGTTGACATATAAGGGTTCCTTAAATTGCACTGATACAGATGCAAAAGTAATTGTGGAGATAAAAACATTTCCGGGCCGATAGCACAAGGAAACGGCCCGGGGGAAAGGACACTGTATTTCTCACATGTCGGCATATTATACGGTTTTATTCTGACAAACACCAACCCGGGAGAGTGCAGAAAGATCAGCATGACTCTTTACAGATGAATTTGTTACAATAGGGCCTTCCAGTGGAGAGGTGGCCGAGTGGTTGAAGGCGGCGGCCTCGAAAGCCGTTGTGCGGTTTACCGTACCGTGGGTTCGAATCCCACCCTCTCCGCCATTGAAAGCCCCCGATCTTCCCCTTCATACCGATATGCTGTATCCCCACAGGCTCCGCTGCTCAGCAGCACCTCAGCTTCTGATCAGAAGAGTTTCTTTGTATCAATCAATAAGGTGACTGGTCCTTCATTGACCAGGCTGACGGCCATTTGTGCGCCGAAAACACCTGTTTCTGTATGTATTCCATAAGTGTTTTTCAAAAGGAAGCAGACTTTTTCATAAAGGGGAATGGCCTGATCGGGTTGTGCCGCTTTGATGAAAGAGGGGCGTCGCCCTTTTCTGCAATCTCCATGCAAGGTGAATTGTGAGATGAGGAGAATTTCCCCTTCAACTTCTTTAATGCTCAGATTCATTTTCCCGTTCTCATCATTGAAGATACGCAGGGAAGCAATTTTATCAGCCATGAGGGAAGCATCTTTTTCCGTGTCTTCCACATCCACACCCAGAAGAACGAGCAAGCCTGAACGGATTTCTCCGCTCACATCTCCCTCAATACTTACCTTTGCTTCTGTAACCCGTTGAATGACGGCTCGCATGATCTATGAATCCTTATCTTTAAAACAGTCCAATGCAGCTCTTAATCGATTCTCAGAATTTCTTCAAGAAGTGCTTCTTCATCGGCCTTCCATTTGCCTCTTTTTTCTGGAACAGTCAAGGCATCTTCCAGCATCTGCAAAAATCTCTGTCGACCTACAACCCGGGCACCCAATGTTTCCAAATGAGGATTGTAGACCTGACAATCTATAAAAGTGAATTCCCAGAGACGGCATTGGGCAACAAGACATGCCATGGCGAACTTGGAAGCATTGTTCACCAGAGAGAACATGGACTCCCCGAAAAAAGTCTTGCCCAGATTAATGCCATATAAGCCTCCCACCAATTGTCCCTTCTGATAACATTCCACCGAATGAGCGAAACCAAGTTCATGGAGGCGGCAATAGGCCTCGATCATTTCCGGAAGAATCCACGTGCCACTTTCATGCTTTCGAGGAGTATACGCACAGGAACGGATGACTTCAGGAAAACAAGAATCCATTTTTACAGAAAAGTGCCTCTGTCGGCAGAGGCGGCGCATGCTCCCGGACAAGTGAAATTCGTCAAGATGTAAAAGCATGCGTTCTTCAGGACTGAACCAGAAAATAGGTTCACCAGCGGAATACCAGGGAAAGATTCCTCTTCCATAAGCATGAAGAAGACGTTCCGAAGACAAATCACCTCCAATTGCCACTATATCATCAGTATCATCCAGGTTAGCCGGGAAGAAATCATCATCGTGTAAAAAAGAATCAGCCATCAGATCTTGTAAAATCTTATTGTTTGCCTCAGTTGTTTTGTATTGCCAAAACCAAAGCCAGTGCCAGAGAATCGTTGAGATAAAAACCTTTACGCGTTGGATAATAAACGCCATCATTATAGCGGATAAAACGATCTTCCACGAGCTTTTGAAGGACCTTTCCAAAGAGCACGGAAATATCTTCCTGAAAACGTTGGAAGAAATACGCTTCGGAAATGCCTTCCCTCAGTCGCATGTGCTGTATGAGAGTTTCCAGTTTCAATTGAAGAACGGAGAGTTTCTGTGTCTCCATCTTATGCAAAGGATCCGCAATATAACTGTCTGTAAAAGGCGTGTTCTGCAGTCGACTTCCTTCGCGCAATGCATAGGCTCCGGGTCCGAAAGCATCATGCTCTTCATTCCGCCAGTATTTCAGATTGTGGCGGCTTTGTTTGCCAGCTTTGGCGAAGTTGGATATCTCATAGTGGTCATAGGCACGCAAGACATCTTCACAACGTCGATACAGCCGAAGAATCGTAAGATCTTCATATCTCTTTTCATCGCCATCACCCAAAGGAGTACCCGCCACCAGCCCCAGTGCATAGGCTGCAATATGAGGTGGTTTGAAAGAAAGGGCCCGGAAAAGCGTGTCTTTCCAATCGCACAGACGTGGTGCACCGTAGATGAGATCCAGGTTCCAATTTTCAAAATTATCGGAAACGAGTCCCAGTGCTTTCCGGGCCGAGTCCGCATCATGCCTGCGCCCGAGATAACGCAGCGTCCTGTCTGAAAAACTCTGAACACCCAGGCTGATACGGTTCACACCACAGGATTTCCAGATCCTGATCTTTTCCGCAGTAACATCGTCCGGATTGGCTTCCAGCGTGAACTCGAGATCAGTGAAACTGTATTTGTCATGAAGGGCATTCAGAATGAAATGCAGATCTCTTTCCGACAGGAGAGAGGGGGTGCCGCCGCCGAAGAAGAGCGTGTCAGCCTGGCCGCCCCGGGCTGTGATACGGATCTCATGGATCAGTGAATCCACGAATTCGTGAGGAATGCATCCACTGCAGGGGTCATGAACAAAATCACAATAGCCGCAAATACTGCGGCAATAGGGGATATGGACATAGACACCCAGGGGTGAAGAAAAGTTCATCGCTTCCAGTCCGACTCAGGATGGTGAGGCTTTGTCTGCGGAAGGGTGGGAAAAGAGGACTTTCCCCAGAATGTCTCCCTGAGAAATCCATCCCAAAGTGCGGCTGTCATTTTCGTACTGTTTTTCAGCGGCATCATCAGAAAGAATATAATAAGCCCCTTCGGGTACTCGGGAAAAATCTTTTGATTTTACCTTGCCATATTTGATGTCAGGCCCGTCCATTTCGTAGCTCCGGCTTGCAAAGGGCTCGGAATCGAGTAATGTGTCATCTATATGCAGCTTGCCTTCTCTAAATGAGATAGCTTCCTTTTCTGTGCCGGCAATACGACCAATAAGAAGGACATGTTCTTTTGAGTCCTCCAGCCTGACTTTGAACAAAACCAGATCGCCCCGACCGGGTTTGCGCCAGCTGAGGATGCGCCGTTGTACCACAGGCACCAACAAGCCATAGTTGAGAAAAGAAACAAGATGTCTGCGGGATACAGAAAAGTCCTTTTTTCTTGTGGTGCAGATGCGACCGACAAAAAGCCGCAGGAGAATGAGACCGCCCAGCAGAGTGATCAGAGAGCGCCACCAGAGTTCCCCTGTGAATCCGGTGAAGTCGCGCCAGCGGGGCGGGGGCCACCAGATTCCGGAGACACGGCCGACAAGATGGTTGTTGGGTACCCAGCCGAAATAGCGTCCATCACGACTGTGTGCGCTGTTATCGCCAAGAAGCAGATAATGGTCTGGAGGAATTTGAGAATAATCAGGGGAAGACTGAACGCCCCAGGGGCCATCCAGGGGCGTGGTGAAATAGATATCCTGGCCAACGCTTTCAGGAACAGTAAGGGGAACGCCATCAGCATAAACACGGCCGTTGCGTATCTGAATTTCTTCTCCCGGAAGACCGACAACACGTTTGACCAGGGTTTTATGAATGGCATCTTTTTCAACAGTTTTGAAAACAACGATGTCCCACCGTTCCGGAAGTTTTCCACGCCAGATACGTTTATTAAGAAAGGGATATCGCAAGCCGAAAATAAATTTATTGACGAAGACCCGATCGCCACGTCCGAATCGGGGGTCCCCGTGAAGGGCCGTTTCCATGGAGCCTGAGGGGATGCGATAAGGTTCCGCCACGGCCCAGCGTATGGTAAGGGCAAGCAATAAGGCAATGAGACCGCTTCGGACCCACTCAATGACCTGACTGCGATCCATGCCGCTGACAAACCAGAGAATGGCGCTGCATACAACAAGCGCAATGGCGAGATAGTTTTTCCAGGTAAAGGCATCCTGTCCATTGCGCCCCAGAAAATAAAGTGCGGCTATACCGCATGCAAAAAGAACAGCAGCCAGATAAGAGGCCTCAGCTGGAATCAGAGGGTTCACCTGTTCATCTACGGGATCGTCAGATCTTTTTTTCTTTTTAGACATGATTACACAATCTTATCACAGGCTGGGGGGAAGTTCTCCATATGGACTTTCATTAAATGATCAGAGACCACCCACTATTGACCCTCTGTAAATATGAAAGTATCCGTTGACGGGCATGAGGCCAGTCTAACGATAACGATAAGGAGAGCTTTGGCTTTCGAGTTCATTCTGATACTCGATGCAGTAACGGGCCGAAGGAATCGCTTCCAGGCGTTTGATGGGAATGGGTTTGCCGCTTCCTTCGCAAATGCCGTAAGTCCCCTTCTCAATACGTTGCAAGGCGTCCATCACCTCACGCAGACGTTCAGAGTCATTGCTGGCAATACTCAAAATTGTTTCCAGATGGAAGTTGTCCGTTCCCAGTTCGGCATAATCGGACATGTCCTGCCCATGGTCGCGATCGGCTTCCGTCCGCGAAGTCTGTTCCGCATTGGAAATACTTGAAATCAAACGATCTCTTTCATCAAGGAGCAATTTCTTGAACTTTTCAAGATTAATCTTTCTTTTTGCCACGGAACTTTTCTCCTGTCTGTTGGACCAACACCTTAACCTCTCAGACTTCCCTTTACAGCTATCGATCAGCATTCTGGTTAAAGGAAAGCAAGTGTATCAAAAGTGTTCCTCCTTTTCAACTCTCGCTTTCAATCATCACAAGCACCCGGAAAAAAGACGGGGATACCTGTGGTTTTCGGAAGGCCTCTGCAAAGGGACAAGAGAAAGACACAATCCTGTTTCAGATCGTTATTGGCGTGAAAAGATGGAAAAAAGGCTCTTGAAAAATCCCCTTTTATTAAAGGAGATCAGTTTTGCTCCCTGCTGATAATTGGACTCTTTGACAATCTCATGGACACGCACTGCAACGAGTGTGATGTTGTCAGTTCCTCCGGCTTCCAGCGCATAATCTATAAGCGTGGGCGCCAGCGCATCAAAATCCTCTTTCAACATCTCTTCTTCAAGCGTTTCATCACTGACCATATTTGTCAGTCCGTCTGAACAGAGAATGAGTGTGTCCTCGGGCTGGAGCTCCAGAGAGAATAAATCCACATCCACGGTGTCCCGAATACCGACAGCCCGGGTAATGAGATTTTTCAGGGAATGGGTGCGTGCTTCTTCTTCGTTTATCAGACCGTTTTTGATTTGTTCCGCAACCAGTGTGTGATCTGGAGTCAATTGTTTCAGTGGCTGTCCCGGTCTGCAAAGATAAACTCTGCTGTCGCCAACATGAGCGATATAGGCCCAATTGCCCAACAAGGCTACAGCACTTACGGTGGTGCCCATGCCGGCATATTCAGAATTTTGTTCCGACTCGCGAAAGACAAAACTGTTGGCTGTTTCAATGGCCTGGCGCAAGGCCGCCGGCACCAAAGCGTGGGGAGTATGACCGTAGTAGACAGGAAAAAGACATCGCAGTGCATTGTGACTGGCATATTCCCCGGCTTGAGCGCCGCCCATGCCATCAGCAACAGCAACAAGAATCCCCCGGGAATCCAGCAATGCTTCATCAGTGGGAATATAGAGCAGGCAGGAATCTTCGTTGTTCTGACGCTTCTTGCCCAGATCACTGAGAAGCCGGATGGATAAAGCCGGATCTGAATATTGCCCTTCGAAACCGTGTCCATCAACGGGACCCAGCATGGCCTCTGGTATTTCCTGGTGCAAATCCAATCCCTTTAGCACGTTTAAGGAAGGTGGGTACTGAGGCTGCAACGCTGCAAGATTTCAGTCCAGCAGCACTGTATCTTGAGAATACCTTCAAACCGCACCTGAAAAGTTCAACACTTCAGTTGCCTGAAAAGGTGGCCGGGAGGACAGGAAGCATGACAGCTGTCCTGTCCCTCCCAACCAGAAAATATTTTAGTTGCGGGAACGTCCGGAAGTGCCCACATTGGATTTAATCAGTTTCCCTTTAGGGGTCTTGGGACGCAGGGCGCGGGAAGCCGCACCGGCACGCCACATTTCAGAATTACGGATAATATCCAATTCCTTCTGCAGGGTTTCCTGATAGTTCTTTCTACCGGTGCTGTTCAGAACACGCTTGCATTCTTCACCGCTGGCAACACGTTTATACAGTTCTTTAAAGAGAGGCAGAGTCGCTTTTTTGAATTTCGGTTTCCAGTCCAGAGCACCGCGCTGAGCCGTAGCCGAAGTATTCATGTACATCCAGTCCATGCCATTTTCATCAACAAGACGGATCAGACTCTGAGTCAATTCTTCCACAGTTTCATTGAATGCCTCACTGGGGCTGTGACCATTCTTGCGAAGCACTTCGTACTGCGCTTCCATGATGCCCGCCAGAGCACCCATGAGCACTCCGCGTTCGCCAACCAGATCACTGTACACTTCTTTTTGAAAGGTGGTGGGGAAGAGGTAGCCGGAACCGATACCGATTCCCAGAGCCATGGCGCGTTCTTCCGCTTTACCCGTATAGTCCTGATCAATGGCAAAGCTGGAGTTGATGCCGGCGCCACTGAGGAAATTTCTGCGGACAGAAGTACCGGAGCCTTTGGGGGCAACGAGGATGACGTCCACATCTTCGGGCGGAACCACTTTGGTCAGATCTTTATAGGTAATGCTGAAACCATGAGAGAAATACAAGGCATCGCCCGGTTTCAAATACTTTTTGATGGTGGGCCAAAGTTTCTTCTGGGCTCCATCGTTGATCAGCAATTTGATAATGGTTGCTTTTTCACAGGCTTCTTCGATGGTAAAAAGACTGACGCCGGGTTTCCAGCCGTCCTTTACAGCGCGATCCCAATCACGCTTGAATTCTTTTGCCTGACCCACGATCACATTAAAACCGTTGTCGCGCAGATTCAGACTTTGAGCCGGTCCCTGAACACCATAGCCGATGACAGCAATGATTTCCTTTTTGAGAACGCGCTTGGCCTTGCTCATGGGGAATTCTTTGCGAGTAATGACTTCTTCTTTCACGCCGCCAAAATCGATTTCCACTGTTTTTCTCCTTAGTGTTTTACGTTAGTTTCTGAAGGGTCTTCAAACTCATATATTTTAAGATGGTTGTGCTATCTTATGCAAACTCTGTACCAGACAACACAGGTTGACTATCTCTCGGTCAATCTTAAACTTATCAAAAACGAAACCTGAGCCTTCGCCCGGGTGTCATATTCACTGAAAGTCTTATGCGTGAACTTTCTTCTGTTCAGTAAAAGAAGAGCCATTTCATAGGGTGGATCATTTTGAAAAAGCACTCCTGGCGTATATCCCTCCATGGCGGACACAGCTCGGCTTATTGTGACCATGCTGATGATCCGCTGGACACTCTTGTTTCTGCGGCTGTTGAAGCCGGTTTCCATACATATGGTATCACAGAACATGCCCCTCGTTTCAGAAATGAGGATCTTTATGCCGAAGAACTTGAATTGGGCTGGACTGTTGAGACTCTTTTGAGCCAGTTTGAGGCCTATGCGGCTGAGCTCGACAGGCTTGTTCAGACGCATGCACATCACCTTCATCTTTTAAAGGGATTTGAAGCGGAAGTTATTCCTGCAGAATCATATAAAGAAAAAATGCTGCACTTAAAAAACACTTTGAATTTTGATTATATGGTGGGATCAGTGCACTATGTTCACGAAATAAGCATTGATTATACCCAAGCGCATTTTGAAGATGCTCTTGACCGATGCGGAGGGCTCGAAAAACTCGCCCAAGCCTATTATGAGCACGTGCAGATCATGGTGGAAGATCTCAAACCTGACATTGTGGGACATTTTGATCTCATCCGAAAATTGGCCGGTCCCGCTGCTGAACTGGAAAGCCCGGATGTACTGCGAGCGGCTGAGAATGCGCTGGAGACAATCCGTGAGACAGGTTGCATTGTGGATGTGAACACTTCCCCTTTGCGAAAAGGAGCTCCTTATCCTTATCCGAGTCCTGTATTCATGAAAATGATCCGCCATAAAAACATTCCCCTGTCTTTCGGTGACGACAGCCATGCAGCCGCTCATGTGGGCGCCGGACTCCCCGAAGCACGCAAGTATCTTCTGGATCATGGCATTCGTCTGATAACAAATCTTGTAAGAGTCGGAGGAAGGATAGAAAAAGAGTGTATCCCTCTCCTCTGAACAATGAGGAACACACCCATGCCACTATCATACTCATTTCGTTACTCTCTGTTTTATATGCTGGCCCTTTGTTTTCTCGCCAGTCAACCCCTTCACGGACAATCGCTGACTCTGGCTGAGAAGAACCACAGCAGTTACACCATTGTCCTGGCCACAGATGCCAGTCCCTCGGAAGTATTTGCAGCTGATGAACTGCAACGCTGTGTCCATCTGGCAACAGGCGTCCGGATCCCTGTGATACGTGAAGATGAACAAAGCGACGGACCCTGGATCATCATCGGCTTCAACAATTCTCTGTGCCCTTCTCTTGGACTGATTGAAGAGGATGGAGAACTGGACGATCAGGGTTTTGTCATAAGGACGCTGACGCCTCATCTTTTCATCGGCGGTACACGAAAAGCGGGAACACTCTACGGTGTATTCCATTTTCTTCAGGATTATATGGGAATACGCTGGTATGCCCCGGGTATGGAAGACGTACCACAAACAGACTGTCTTGTCATTCCTGAACTGCATCGCAAAGAACAGCCGGCCTTCAAATGGCGGCACACTTCCTATGCCTGGCCGGGTAAAGATGATTTGTTTCTGGCACGTATGGGCGACAATGAAGGAGCTGGACAGGCTGACCGGGAACTGGGTATTCAATATACACAGGATGGAACCTGTCACAGTTATTTCCGCTTTCTTTCTCCCTCTGAATTCTTTGACAGCCATCCGGAATACTTTTCTGAAATAGGAGGTGTCAGACGCAGACATGAAACACAACTGTGTCTCAGCAATCCCGACGTGCTTGATATTGTCACTGAAAGAATGCTGCAACGCATGGAATCTCAGCCGGATACAGCACAACATAATTTTTCACAGATGGATTATTACAACTATTGCGAATGTGAGAAGTGTTCCGCCATCAATGAACAGTATGGCACTTCCGGGGGCACACAATACTGGTTTTTAAATCAGCTGGCGGAAAGAACCAGTGCTGTTTATCCTGAGAAACTCATCGGAACCCTGGCCTACATGTACACGGAGGAAGTTCCCCGGGGTCTGGAGCTTCACCCGAATATCGCCGTATGGCTCTGTCACATGTTCCCTTCTTGCGACAGCCACAGTATAGATTCCTGTCCGCTCAATGAAGACTTCAAGGAAGGTGCCCGGAAATGGGCTGCTCTCAGCGAACATCTGTACATCTGGCATTACATTGTGAACTTTGTGCACTATTACAGTCCCTTTCCCAATTTCGGGGCACTGGCTTCGGATCTGCGCTTTTACAGGGATCTTGGCGTGGAAGGGATTTACCTGCAGGGTATGGGACACAGAGGCGGAGGCGGTGAATTCAGCATGCTCCGTCCCTGGTATGTCATGAAACTCGCCTGGAATCCCGATCTTGATGAAAAAACACTTATGCAGGATTTCCTGAAAGGCTATTACGGAAAGGCCTGGGAACCCATTTACACGTATATCTCCCTCTTGCAGGATAAGGTTGATCGTGAAAACATCCATATGCATCTCTATACCAACCCGGCTCAGGGTTATTTGCCGGATGAGATCCTGCAACAGAGCAGTCTTCTCTTCGATGAAGCGGAGAAGCTGGCTGGTGAGGATGAAACACTTCTGGAGAGGGTCCGTGTGTGTCGGATGCCTTTGCAATACGCAATGTTTTTCCCGCGTAATGGATACAGGATTGAAGAAGAGCAGCTGATTTTCAATGAGCCTCTTGCTTCCCTGGATGACATGAGCAACTTTCTGGACCGTCTCAAAAATCACGGCTTTGATACTGTCCGGGAAGTGCAGGGAGATCCTTCCCTGCTTTTCTTTCTGGCCCTCGCTTTCTCCTCACCTCTGCACGCTCCCACAATTTCCTCTGACTTTATTGAGCTGACAGCCGTTCCCTTTCTCGGCGGACGTGCCCTGCGTATTCATGATAAACAAACGGGACTTGATATCACCGGTCTGAACCTGACACGCAATCTTTTCTTTCCCTTCTGCGGAGGAGAAGAGCTTCGTATCGGAGGACAATTTGACCCTGAAGGACTCTTCTTCCAATTTGAAGTGCTTGCAAAAAGCCCTGACTCTCTGACCTTGCAGGCGGAGGCGGGAGAGTGGCTTGTCACCAGAGAGTTTTCCCTCCATCCCGACAAAGCAGCCATCACTTTCCGCTCCACGGTGAAAAACCTGAGTGCACAAACGCGGGAAGCCATCCTCCATTCTCACAGCAATATCATGCTGGGCGCTCTGGATAAATTCTCTGTATCTTTTACAGACAGGGAAGGCATGGAACAGACACGCCAGGCACCTTCAATCATTGCCGGGCTGCGTGAAGGGGAAAAATACCGGGATCGCCGGGCCCCGAAAAGTGAGTGGATTTTGAGAGGCGAATACCCTCTGGAAATTGTGCAAGCTTTTCAGGATGAAGAGCTGGACTTCGCCTGGCTTTATGCTTACCCTGATTACCTCAATGATCTTGAAGCTGAGCTCTGGGCAAAACCCGCTCTTTTGGAGCAGGGAGAAGAATATTCCTTTTCCATGGAATGGGAAATCCGGCATAAGAACCAGCTCTGAGTTCATCCCCGACAAAGGCCCTGTCCAGGCCATACTTGAAACCTTGTCGCATATATATGGACAATGGAGGCAATAACCCGTTCCCGTCCTGTTGTTCTTTTTAAGCAGGAATCCTATTTTCAGTGGGAGGTCAGTTTTTGCTTGCTATTGTTCAATCCAGTGCTGTGGTCGGTATTGATGCTTATCCTGTAGCCGTAGAGGTGCATGCTACCAAAGGTCTTTTCAGATATAAAGTTGTGGGCCTGCCTGATGCCGCTGTAAAGGAGAGTGAAGACCGGGTCCAATCAGCCGTGAAGAATTCCGGATTCAAAATGCATTTCGGAAAGACAGTTGTCAATCTTGCTCCAGCCGATATGCGCAAACAGGGAAGTGCTCTGGATCTCCCCATTGCTCTGGGGCTTCTCGCAGCGACAGAGCAGCTCATCCCCGATAAAATTGCCGACTATCTCATTGCCGGTGAGCTCGCTCTTGACGGTTCAGTCCGACCCGTGACCGGTGCTCTTGCCATGGCTATTGCCGCCCGGAAAGACGGCAAGAAGGGGATCATCATTCCTGTCGAGAATGCGGAAGAAGCGGGCGTCGTCACGGATATAGAAATTCTTCCTGTGAAAAGCCTGCACGATGCCCATGCCTTTCTCAGTGGGGATATAGAGATCAGCTCTTTTGTCACCAATCTGGACAATGCCTATGCTGAATCATCACGGCGTATCATGGACTTTGCGGATGTGAAAGGGCAGTCTCATGTGAAGCGGGCTCTCACGGTTGCGGCCGCCGGGGCGCACAACCTGTTGATGGTGGGTCCTCCCGGAACAGGCAAGACCATGCTCGCCTCCAGACTTCCGGGCATCCTGCCCGAACTGACTTTTGAAGAGGCTCTGGAAACCACCAGAATTTACAGTGTGGCTCCAGGCATTCAGATGCGAAACAAACTCATCCTGCACAGGCCTTTCCGCAGCCCCCATCACACGGCCACAACAGTATCCATCACAGGTGGCGGAGCGAACCAGCCCATGCCCGGAGAGGTGAGCCTTGCCCATAATGGCGTGCTTTTCCTGGATGAACTCCCGGAATTCAACCGCTCGGCTCTGGAAGTGCTGCGCCAGCCTCTCGAAGAGGGAGAAGTGCACCTGCGCCGTGCCAGTTATGCCATTACTCTGCCCAGCCGATTCATGCTCATTGTGGCCATGAATCCATGCCCTTGCGGTTGTCGTACCCATCCTCAGAAAAGATGCAAGTGCAGCGTCGGCGAAATTCAACGTTATATGGCTCGTATTTCCGGTCCCTTGCTCGATCGCATCGATATACATGTGGACGTACCGCCTTTGCGCTTTGAGGAACTGCATTCCACGGCAAAAGAAGGGCCGGACAGCGCTGAGGTACGGAAAATCGTTCAGAAAGCCAGAGATGTCCAGCGGGCGCGAAATGGAAGCTATAACATATGGAATGCCTACATGGATACCCGCCAGCTGCGCCAGCATTGCCAGCTGGAATCAAGTGCCCTTTCCTTTCTCGAAGCAGCTGTTCTGCGTATGGGACTCAGTGCCAGAGCCCATGACAAGGTCTTGCGTGTGGCAAGAACCATTGCCGATCTGGATGGAGATGAAAGGGTTGTTGAGCGGCACCTGGCCGAAGCCATCCAATACCGTTCTCTGGACGAAGAAATATTTTTCTGATAGACTCTTATATATTTCAAGAGATTGCTGATCGTGAAAAAAAATATACAAATCATAGCGGGTCTGCTCATCGGCCTTTTTCTTCTCTGGTTTCTTTTTAAGGATACCGACTGGCAGAAAGTTCTGCAGGCCTTTCACAATGCCAGAAGCGACTGGCTCATTCTGGCATTCATCAGTATTGTACTGAGTTTTTTCATCCGGGTCTGGCGCTGGTCCTATATTGTGAATCCCGTTGAAAAAGTTCCCTACTGGCGCCTTTTCAGTGCAACGCAAATCGGATTTCTGGGTAATTTCGTTCTGCCGGCGAGAATAGGGGAAGTGGTTCGTGCGCTCGTCCTCAGCAAAAGCAGAAATATCCCGTTGCCCAAGACCATGGCTTTTGTGGCTGTGGATCGCCTCACAGATCTTTTCGGACTTGTCTACATTTTTCTTGTTACGCTGCTGGTTTTCCGGCCTGAGAGAGATGTTTACCTTCCTGAAGACATGCAGGGTCTCTATTCCGGCGCTATTTCAAAAAATATGGTTCAGGGGGCCCTCTTTGCCGCAACAGGCGCTCTCATAGTCGGCGTTGCCTTCCTGATTCTGCTCCTCGCCAAAAAAGAATTCTTTCTTCGTGTTTCCGATGCTGTTTTCGGTCGCATCTCTGTAACTCTCTCGAATTTCATACGCAAAATATTTTTGAATTTCGCTGAAGGCATGCAGGTCCTCCTTTCAGTCAAAGATCTTATCAAAGCCTCCCTCGTATCCCTGCTGCTCTGGACTTTTTTTGCCATCTCCCAGGTCTGCGTCTATAAAGCTTTCGCACTGGACATACCCTGGTATGCGCCTTTTGTTGTCCTCTCTCTGCTCTCTGTGTTCATCAGTGTCCCCGGACCTCCGGGCTTTATAGGTCCCTTCCATGCCGGAGTGGTAGGTGGCCTCATCCTGGTCAACAGCGCACTGGATCTGGATACCCTCCGTGCAGTTGCCATTGTCGCTCACCTTTTCAATCTGCTGCCTATTCTTATCATAGGAATCCCCTGTCTCTCCTTCGAGAAGATCGGGCTGCGTGAACTGGCCCGGGAAGGCGATACGCTGGCCGCCGCCCGTGCAGACAATGGAGACAGTCCTACGGAGCCTCCGCAGGAGAAGGAAGACGCATAAGCCCTTCCACAGCCGCTTGATTATCGGGCCAGTATTCCAGACAGCTTTCATAATGTTCTCTTGCCTCTGTGTACCGGTCCAGTGTTTCCAGGGCCCGACCCAGATTCAGATGTGCACGGGGATAGGGGGAAGGAGATTCCAAGGCCCGATAAAACCATTCCAAGGATGCTTGAACCTCATTGTTTCGCAAAAGTGCCGCCCCCAGATTATTGGCACTGTCCGCATTCTCCGGATCCAGTTCACAGGCATGTTGAAAGGCATCACGGGCTTGTTCATATTCTTCTGTTTCAAGAAATACATTGCCGAGATTGTGCCAGGCCAGGGCGTAACGCTGTCTCCTTGCCAGAGCCTGTTCATAATAACGTATAGCAGCCGGGTAGTCTTTCTTCAGATAAAATTCATAGCCCAGATTATTCATAAGATAGGGATTTCCGGGCATGCTTCCCAGAGCACTCAGATAGAATTGCAAAGCCTGGTCATGGTCTCCACGGGCTGCATGAATATACCCGGCCTGAAGCCCGGCTTCCCCATTGGCCGGGTTCACCGTCAGGGCTTTCTCAAAACAGGCGAGTGCTTCCGTTGTCTGTTGCTTTCCGGCAAAGGCAAAACCCCGGTGAAGATACCAGGTCGATTCATTGGCTTTGTATGGGAAGAGTTCCGTACTCAGAAGGATCAAAAGCAGAAGGATCAGAAATGATTTGCCGATAAAGTGCTTGCCGGATTTCTCTCTGAGGGCTGTCTCCAGATGAATCAGTGCCAGAGCCGAAAGGGGTAATAGAAAAGGCACTATGGGAAAACGGTATCTCTCAGACATGAAAAAGGGAAGAACGGAAAGAAAATAGCTGAGTATGAAGATCAGGAGAAGACTCGTTTTTTGATTCAGACCCCGTTGAACAGTGAAGAGAAAAAAGAGGCCGCTCAAGGCCAGCGCCGCTATTATGGTGAAGCCGGGCAGAAAGCGCAGGACGGGGGAATACTCTTTCTCAAAATGAACCACTTTGCTGTCCGAGATGATATGGGGTCCCCAGAAATACCAGGATTTTTTCAACGTCAAGGCCAGGGCATGAAAAGGATCTTCAAGCCAGAAACGCATTGCTTTTTTATAAAAATATGAGGAAGCCTCTCCATAAGAAAGGTCTGGCTTATTCAGACGCTCGCCAAGTCCCTTCACCAGTTCCGGATAATTGAAACAATTCCAATCGTCAACACCCGCTTCATCATACAAATCAGGAATCGTGGGGGAGACCCCGTCGGCTTTGGGATTGTTGCCGATATAGGCGTTCACACCGCCATAATAAGAAATGAAAACGAGTTCGCCCGATACTTTCCAATTGCGGATGAGAACAGGAAATACGGGCAAAGCAGCCGCCAGGATAAGAATAAGAATTCGGATCCCTGTTGCTCTCAAGGAAAGTTTTTCAAGATAACTGTTCCCCGCCAGATAAAGGACCATGAAGAACAAAACGACAAGAAGATTGGGCCGAAAAAGAAGAGAAATACCACAAAGAAGCCCTGTGCAGAAAATCAGGTGGATTTTACGGGTCTGTATATGACGCAGAAAGAGCAGAAAGATCCCCACGAGAAGAGCACATTCCCACACAGGCGAATTCAGTTCTCCTTCAAAGTAGGGATTGCCCCAATAGACAGCCATTAAAGCTGCAGAGACAAGGCCTGTCTTCACGTCAAACAAACGGCTTCCCAGTAAATACAAAAGAGCTATCAGGAACATTCCCGTGAAAAACTGAAGGATGCGCGGACTGTGATAGCTGCTTTGGGATAAAGAATAAAGTGCAGCCAGCAACCAGGGATAGCCGGGCGGGCGGCCGTAGGGGCTTTCTCTTATCTCCGGATTGTCAGCGTGGGGGGGCACTGTCCAGTCACCGGATACCAGAGCCCTGGCCCAATAATCGTTCAGCTGCGGATCAAGAACAGGGGAGTTGTAATCAGGTTCACGCACATGTTGAACATGGTAGATGCCGCGCACAGAGAGCCCGGTCAGCAGTATGAGACACAAAGCAGCTGCTTGCAGATAGGTGGACAAACTTGTATTTTGCTTTTCTGAGGACATGAGAAGTTTTACAAATTTCAAAGAGTGAGGTGACTTCTAATGATAATGCTCCTCATGAAGATAACGTAACTGATCAGGCTGATACAAGAGACATTAAAAAAGCAGACCCCTTTCGTTGCAGACAAAAGGGGTCTGCCTGAAAACAAATCAACTTACCAAGAGATCATCAGATACTCAGGTTTGCACCAGCCATGAGATATCCGACAAAGGTGGCAACGGGTCCATTGACAGGACCGGCGCCATGCTGTTCATAACGCTGGAATTCCACATGGCCATCCATATACAGGATATTGGATCCACCGGGAACGTGGTTGAATTCGTTCAGATTGGTGGAGACACCGTCAGCCATGACGAAAATACCGCTCTGTGCGATGGCACTCGCAGCCGGATTGTTGATGTCCGTAATCATGAAACGCTCAATACCTTCGCGAAGACGATAAACGGTGTCACGAGTGTTGGTCGGATCATTGTACGCACCGCCATTACCAAAACCCGGTGTTACAGTAACATCCTGATCAACACGTCGTTCCACAGTTTCAGGGGTGGAGCTTCCCAGAACCAAACCAAGCAGATCAATGTTGATGGCCGCTTCAAGCATCTGCCGGGGTCCGGTGAAATCCTGAATACCGGTTACAAATTCATCTTCAAGCATGTCAAAAACATAACCCGTATACCAGTAGCTCTCGTCAGAATTCTGAAGACCTTTGGTCATCTGCATGCAGGGGATACCGAAGATGGGATCACCTTTGTTGACCATCTGCCCGGTAAGAGGATTGGGGAAGTCAACTGTCGCATAGGCTTCAGTGGGTTTGTTCACAGGATCTGAGGGACAGAAGTTGATGGCCGGATCCGTGAGGTATTCGGGATAGATGGCACCAATGTACACCCCGGCGGCAATGACGAAGTTACGTTGTGATCCGCCTTCCAGGTTGCAATCAACAAGACCCAAGGGCATATGATGGGCTGTAATGGGAGGGAATTTTTCGCCGGGTGACTCGCCAGCATACATCTTGAAAATAATTCCCCATTGTTTCAGATTATTTTGACAACTGGAACGGCGTGCTGCTTCACGGGCACGGGCAAGAGCTGGAAGCAAAATAGCCGCCAGAATGCCGATAATGGCGATCACTACCAGCAGTTCAATCAGCGTAAAACCTCTATGTCGTCTATTCATTTTAATTTCTCCTTTGTTCTCCAAGTCGCACGATGGAAAAGGAACTCATGAAAACTCACTCTATAAATGGAGCGGATGAAAAAAAGACCATTGTCTTTTCCAGATCGCCGGGAGCCTCCATATCCTGACCTGTTGGATCCTTACAACCGCACACTGGAACATACCCGAACAGAATAAACTCTGTTACAAGAATGTTTCTAGTCTAACAGAAGTCTGGAAAAAAAGCAAGCCTTTCAGTGTCACCGATGCACAATAATCAGTATAAATACCGGTGTTGCAGATCACTGAATTACAATACTGAGAATTATCCAGAGGCAAACACAAAAAAGAAGCAGACGCAGAGAAAACTTACTGAAGACAGGGCAATACAAAAAAATTCCTGCTATTGCCCGGTCTCTTTATCAGGTAAAATCAGTTCCATGGATGGATTGGTGTCCGGATGAGAAGGTGAGGGACCTTGCAGAAGGATACCCAGACCTGATTCATTTCCATTGAGCGATTTGATCCATTCTTTTGAAAACTCAGTCCAGTCTGTTATACCGTCCTGAGTCAACACGGGCTCGACGCCATATGAAAACATAAGTCCCTGTGATACACGTGGTGAAGGGGTGATGGCCGCAACCCACAGTGGCAGCTTGAATCTGGATACCATCCTCGCTGTATATCCAGAGGATGTGGGTACGATCACAGCTGCAGGCTGCAGGTGGTCCACAGCGTGGTTCACATTGCGCGAGATATAATCCACATAGGCACTGTCCATCTTGACGCCCTTATCGACCAGGCTTTCCCAGGGACATTCCATGGGCCGTTTGGCTTCCGTAGCCTGTGCAATTTTTGCCAGCATGGTCACCGCTTCCACAGGATAATCACCCATGGCTGACTCCTCTGAAAGCATGACCGCATCTGTGCCGTCAAGAATGGCGTTGGCCACGTCAGACACCTCGGCGCGCGTCGGTCTGAGTCTGCTCGTCATGGAATCAAGCATGTGCGTGGCGGTGATGATGGGTTTGCCCAGAAGGTTTGCATGATATATCAGTTTTTTTTGTGCGAGGGCAATGGTCTCCAGAGGAATCTCAACACCAAGATCACCTCGGGCAATCATGATGCCATCGGCTGCATACATGATGGTTTCTCTGGCTTCCAGAGCCTGGCAACGCTCAATCTTGGCGATAATGAAGGGAGAAAATCCCATCTCCGCTGCGGCATTACGCAGACATTCAATATCCTGCGCACTGGTCACGAAAGATTGGCCTATAGCGTCAACCCCTTCATTGAGAGCGAATTTGAGGCATTTGCGGTCATAGGCTGTGAGAGCATCCGTATCCAAGTCCACTCCGGGAAGATTCACACCTTTTCTGGAACGCAGTTCGCCTCCTACAAGAACACGGCAAATGACATCATTGCCTTCCACTTTTTCTATTTCAAGATGAATGATTCCATCGTTGATGAAAATATTGTTTCCTGGTTTCAAAGAAGAGGGAAGCTTTTTCAGGCTGATTTGAATGCGATTTTCATCTCCTTCCACTTCTTCCGTGGTAAGGACGATGGTAGCGCCTTCTGTAATTTGAACGCCCTCTTCTTTCATGCAGCCTATGCGCACTTTCACTCCGGGAAGATCAGCCAGAATCGCCAGAGGACGGCCCACTTTTGCGGCGCATTCACGAAGACGGTGAATCATGGTTCCATGCCAGGCAAATTCACCATGCGAAAAGTTCAGGCGCGCCACGCTCATACCGGCCAAAAGCATTTGGGTTATTGTTTCCGGCGACTCGGAAGCCGGGCCAATGGTGCACACAAGTTTTGTAAGGCAATTATTACGCATAACACAACTCCTGCCATCTGAAATGAGTTTTCAGCACGTTAAAAGTCCTATGGTTTGTGATTGATAGTTTTCAGGAAATTCGGATCTGAAGGAAAGGACAGGAAGCGACCCCAGCCCTTCATCGACCTCCTCTAAGAGAGTATACTATTTCGACCGTGCACGCAAATTTATCCTGACCGGCGTGGCCCCATATATGTGCTTCTGTTCTGATCTTTCCCGACAAGTCTGATTTATTATCTTCAGTTGCAAGTCGCAAACAATAAAAGTCCATGGGGCTGGCTTGTCATGGAGCTTCTCACAGACCTGGGATCTTTTCAAAATGCTTGTTTGTTTACAGAATACACAGTATAATGCTTTTTGGAAATCCTATGGAAATCAATATTCTCGGCAAAGATGGATTTGCACGAAGGAAAGTCTGTGCAACGCAGCCCCATGAATGTGCGTTCTGACCAAAAGGAATTGAAATAATTGTCCATGCGATCTTAATACAAGGAGTCGTTGCCATGAGATCTTGCAGCACTATCAAGTCTTTTATCAACCAAGCTGTGACAGTAATTCTCATCTCTCTTTCGATCTGCTTTCTCGCCAATGCTACGGATGTTCATGTTGATCTGCGAAACCAAAGCAAGGTTGCCGACGGTACGATGACATATCCCTATGGAGATATACAGAGCGCCCTGAATCATGCCCAATCCGGCGACTCCATTTTGATTGCTCAAGGCACATACACTGAAGCTCTGACTGTTGACGACAAAAAACTCTTCCTTCGAGGTGGATATGCAGGGGGAACTGAAGCGGACTACAGCAACGACCAGGGCGGAAACTTTGAACAATCTGAGCCGGAAAAATATACCACCCGGGTACAAGGAAGCTCTGGAAAGCCAGTCCTCTTATTGCAGGGCTATGAAACATCAGGCTCAGAGATCAGTGGCTTGACTGTATCAGGAGGAGATGTGGGTGTCCACTTTGAGGTGGATGTCACCTGGCCGTGGTTGGACAGCATCGTGCTCTCAGATATGGTTGTCGAGGATAACGGAACGAAAGATGAATATACCCGGGGAGGCGGACTGTATATAACGGGAAGCAAGCATGTTATTCGACGAAGCGTTATAAGAAATAATGAAGCTGGCTTTGGAGCCGGCATCTATCTTGACGCTGATGAAGTTAGCATAGAAGACAATCACATCACCGGCAATCGGGGGCATGGCGATCACGGTGCTGGTATTTATCAGACGGGTAAAGTGACCATAACCGATAATACAATTTCTGGAAACCGTGTGGGTATAACGGCCGGCTATGGATGGGGCGGTGGCGTGTTGATTCTGGGCCAGGCATTCATGGGACACAACCGCATTCACGGCAATGAGTCCCCTTCTGGAGGCGGAGGTGTCTTCGCAGATGATGGTGCTGAACTTATCATGGAACACGATCTCATCTATGCCAATATTTCGCATGACAGTGCGCGCGGTGCCGCTGGAATCTATGTGGATGGAGATACGAACGCATCTTCTGAAGTTAAAATGACCAACTGCACCATTGCCTGTAATCAGGGAGCAGGTATCTTTGGCGGGAATGGGGTTTATGTGGAACAGCAGTCATCTGCGGAGCTGATAAACTGCATCCTCTGGGGCAATGGTGGTAATGACTTTTATCACGACGAAACTTCCAGCATTAGCGCTGTTTATACACTCAGTGAAGAAAACATATCAGGTAAGGGAAACTTCTCTGCTGACCCCCTTTTTGCTGACGCCGACAATTACGATTTTCACCTGCGCTCTCAGTCCGGGCGTTTTTATCGCGCTGATGACGGTACGGAACAATGGGTCATTGATGAAGAGCACAGTCCGGCTATTGACGCCGGTGCTCCTTCAAGTCCTTACAATATTGAGCCCGAACCCAATGGATCGCGGATTAATCTCGGAGCTTATGGAAATACTGTGGAGGCAAGTAAAAGCATAACGGAATCAGAAGGAGAAGGGCCTGCTGAGCCTCATCCAGCTGATGGGGACGGTAACGGCATTATCACTGAGCAGGAGGCACAGGGATTTATACAAAGCTGGCAGGATGGGACTGTTTCCATGAGAATCGCCATCCACGGACTTTTTCTGGCAAGAAAAGGCGGTTCCTATAACTATGTTGAAACATTGCCCGAGCCGGAGTGCTGGACTCCCTATGGCGCCGATTGAAATTGGCTTTTCTGAAGTTGCATTAACTGCTGTTGAAATCAGGACAACAGTGTTGAAGAATTATTCAAGTATCCCTTCACAAGCCGATGAAAAACTTGAGGTTCTTATAAAGCCAATCCGAACTTTAAAAAACATTCCTTTTCACAACAAGCGTTATAAACAACTCACCAGGAAAAACAGTCATGAAAAAAGCAGCGCTTATTTTTGTGGCGACCTTGCTGATAAGCCCTTTTGTCGGCATGGCTCTTTCCCGGGGCGCTTATTCACGATCGTCGGCCCTGCTTCCAGTCATATCCTGGCCACAGGTCACAGCACCTCACCATCACACCTCCAGTCAAAAGATCAACGAAGAGGAAACCCTCATCCTGCGTTACAATCAGGAAAGGGAGATCTTTTCTCTCAGTATGGAGAAGCAGGATACGGCTCAGGATCCACTGTGGGAACTGAAGATACTGGAAAGCAGTCTTCCTTTCACATACAGTTTTTCTTTTAACGGGCTGGATTTACTTTATCTGGATCTGCGTTTGCCAAAGGCCTGGGAGGAGAGCTGTGAAGAGAAATCATCTGTTATTCTTATGCCGGACAGCGGTTCCGAACAGAAATTTATCTGGAATGGCCGCCCTGATAATTTTTCCGAAACATCAACTTGTTTTGGTCGCGTCCTGATCAATACAGCGGGAGAACTCCTGCAGATGCAGTCGGGGCCTCTTCTGCATAAGAGGCAAAACAATTGCCTCGCCGATGATAGCAATACTGCACATCGGGATCACACAGCCTTTCTGGAGGCATTGGAAGAAGCAGGAGCCCAACTCATGCTCATCCGGGAGAATGAAGCCCTGAACAAATGTTTTGTCCTGGCCCGAGTCAAAGAGACGCTTGTTTTGCAGGATGGATACACCCTTTCTGTTCCTCCACTCCGGGAATCAATATTGAATTACTGTATAGCCCTGCTTGTTTTTGACTGCACTACAGAGGAGCTTGAAAGCAGTGTTATCGGTCCCTTCAGAAACAGCAGCATTGGTTGTCTGACTTTTGATGTGAACGACGAGGGCCAGATTTTTCTCATGGCCAGTTTCAAAGAAACAGTGGAATATTGGCATAAGGGAGAGAAATCTGTCGTCAGGAAAGCCATCAGCGGAAGACTCTGGCGCTGGTTCAAGAATGTGGATCTCGGCCAGGCTCTTTTCGTCTTTGACCAGCAGGGGCATTTGGAATACTCGGGGCTTATTGCCAATGGATACCTCTACGAACCGACCAGCCTCATCTCCTTGCCCAATCATTCCCTGGGTCTGTACGCCAAGACTTATTCCACTGAGTTTTTCAATTCTGAAGAGCAGTGCATAATTCGAAAGAAGCCCGACCATGCCTCATCTTTTGTCTTTTTACAAATGCCCTTGCCCTTGTGAAGCAAAACGCTGAATTTGAAATAAAACTTTTTATACTTGATTAGTTCGATAACTTATGTTTAAAATGGTTGAGTAAAGCAGAATCTTTTTTATGCGGTGGAAGCTTAACAATATGGAGACACACTCATGGACAACAAAGGACTCTTCAGCGCCTTGCAGACTACAATCGTTTATCCTTTTGCTTTTGTTTTCGGAATCATAGCCGGGCTCCTCTGGTATCCCTACTCTATTCTCGAAGCCCTTATTGACCCCAATACTCCCTGAGTCTCTCATCTGATTCCAAGCCTTGATTTCCTTTAAAAAAGAGGTGGCTGGACAAGCATCAAAACTTGTCCAGCCATTTTTTGTTGAATTCAGTTCAATTTAAACGATGTAGGTACTGGCAGCCGTATCACCGCCGCGCCCTGTCCAGTTGGTGTGGAAGAATT